>Ga0247823_10000109_pt1 | contig 64245 bp, 52 predicted proteins | sample 13C_PalmiticAcid_2_FD_192426 | JGI IMG/M metagenome (GOLD analysis project Ga0247823, IMG submission 192426) | Soil microbial communities from agricultural site in Penn Yan, New York, United States - 13C_PalmiticAcid_Day30 | ecosystem: Environmental > Terrestrial > Soil > Agricultural land... | reverse complement strand
ACCTCCATCGCCGGACAACGGAAGGATTGGACGCAGGGCCGGGTGGCGGGGCAATGCGTCGAACGACGCATGGGCGGACGGTGCCGACCCGAATCGCTGCCCGGATGGCCCTCTGAGCGCAGGGCCGAAGGTCCCTACAATGGCGCGCTCCGGGCCGTTAGCTCAGTTGGTTAGAGCAGAGGACTCATAATCCAGCGGTGAGGCTCAAGCCTCAACAGTGAAGAGCCAGGATTCATGCGGGTTTGCGGGCGTTTTACACGCTTCGGCAATGCCAGAAAGTGCGGTTCGGTACAGCAACGGTACAGTGTCGGATCGCAGCAGTGAACCCTCCATGTCTACGCTCGTCAAAACGCCCTCCGGTTCCTGGAAGGCGGTGATCCGCAAGAACGGCTTCCCCACCACCATCAAGACGTTCCGCCTGAAGCGCGACGCTGAAGACTGGGCGAGGCGCACCGAGGACGAAATGGTGCGCGGGATGTTCATCCAGCGCGCCCCTGCAGAGCGGATGAACTTCGCCGGTGCCATGGAGCGATATCTGGCGGAGGTGACCGTAACCAAGCGGCCCTTTACGCAGCAAAGCGAACGCGTCCGGTCGGTGCCCTTGATCGCCTACTTCGGCAAGCACGCGCTGATCGGGATCTCCGCGGAGATGGTCGCCAAGTACCGCGATGAACGCCTTGCTGGGGGCGACCGGCTCAAGGATGGCGTACCCCAACCGCGGGCGGCGAACACGGTGCGGCTGGAACTCGCCCTGATCGGGCACCTGTTCACCATTGCCATCAAGGAATGGGGGCTCGGGCTCACGTACAACCCCGTCCTGAACATCCGCCGTCCGGCGCCTGGCGCGGGCCGGAATCGTCGCCTGTCCGACGAAGAGGAAACGAAGCTGCTGGCCTTGGTCGACAAGCACTCGAATCCGATGCTTCGATGGATCGTTCGCATCGCCATCGAGACTGGGATGCGATCCTCGGAGATCGTCGGATTGAAGATCGCTCAAGTCGATCTGGAGCGACGGGTTGTTCGGTTGCAGGAGACCAAGAACACGATGCCTCGTACGGTGCCGCTGTCGATGGCTGCGCTCGAGGTCATCAAGCAGGCCATCGCCAACCCCGTCCGGCCCAAGGACACAGAGCTGATCTTCTTCGGCGAGCCTGGGCGCGATTGGATTCGCAGGCCGTATAACTTCAACAAGTCGTGGCTGACCATCAAGGAAGCCGCCGGCCTGAAGGACCTTCGATTCCACGACCTCCGCCACGAGGCGGTGAGCCGCTTCGTCGAGTTGGGGCTGAGCGACCAGGAGGTGTCGGCCATCAGCGGCCATCGCTCGATGCAGATGCTAAAGCGCTACACCCACCTTCGGGCGGAAGATCTGGTCGACAAGCTCGATCGGCGATAGGCCGGCGGCGCCCGCGGATTCCCGCCAGACCGCGGCGTTAAGATGCTGGGTTGCCTGGGGCCGGAAGCTTAAGCGGTATAAGCAGACGACTCATAATCGTTCGACAGTGGGTTCGAGTCCCACCCGGCCTACCACCAGCACAGGTGCGGATCAAAGTTCAGGTTCTCGGGCAATTTCACTTCAACTGATCAAGTCCTAGCCCATTGAGAACGCCACTCGCGCCGCCTGCTCGACCTTGTCTCCAGCCTTCTTAAGAGTGTGCTGGACCGTCCGCAGCGGTTTGCCAAGCGTTGCGGCGATTTCGGCGGTCGACTGCCCCCTCCTTCTTAGATACAAGACTTGTTCTGGCGATCCGCGAAGGCCCGAATGAACCTTCGCATATGCCGCTCGCCGCACATCTTCTTCGCAAGCAGAGACGGGCTCGATCACCAAGCGATGGAACGTCGGCGAAAAGGTCGGGTCGGGATGAAAACTGAAGCTGAACTTGCCTAGAAATCTTCGAGAGCTAAGAAACCGCACTTCAGCTGCGAACGCTTCCTTCGTATTCCAATCTCTGCGGTACGCCGACGGGTTAGTGACTGGGTGGTGCGCCGTACAGTAGGAGCCGCTGGGTCGCCCCTTGGGCGTCTCGCCCGCGGCCGCGACGGAGCGAGCGTCTTGTCGTTCGCCAGTTCGCAGTACTTGTTCTTTGGCGTTCCATCTTTCTGTCTTTCGCCAGCACAGAACGCAGTATTCCGAGTAGGGGCCGATTTGCCTCTCGGCGGCTGACGAGTCCAGACTTTTCGAACGCTGTGGACGCAGCTCGAACGGAATGCCAATCAGAGAGACGACTGTGTCCAGCGTTCCCCACAGGCGCGGGAAATCCTTCTTGCGTGACTTGTAGGTCAGTACATCCCGAGGAGGTTCTCCTCGTGTACCCCCGGCGGCCTCCGCCCGGTCCCAAAGAGCTGACAGCTGCGCCAAGCCTTGCAAGTGCCTGTCGATCTCCTTGGCGACCTGGCGGAGCCAAGTACCCCAGAGATGGCTGCGTTTGGCAGCCAACTCAAAGTCGGTTTCACCGGCAAGTTTGTCGCGGCGACCATTTGGCGTGGAGGACCAAACTTCCGAGAGCTTGAACGAAAGCATCCGCTCCAGACACGGCACCGCGTCGATGAACTCGTGAAATACACGTGTCACCTCGGGGTCGACGGTAAGTCGCAACCCTCTCACCACCGAGAACTCTCTCGACGTCAGCGAGTGTCTGGGCGTCAGGCTGGCGGCCCATTCACGCAGTGCGTTGGCCACGACTGCGTCGCAACCGTCAAAAATCTCACGCTCAATCTCCAGCATTTCGTGGTCTCTTCGCCGCGCAACTTTTTTTCAAGTCTGCGTGCCCATCAAATTTCTGAACTTTCTAACCTCACGTCATCGATCAACCACTTGCGGAGAAATTCGATGACGACAGAAGAAGTGCTTATCGGCAAATATGGCCCCTTGTTGACCCTCGTGGAGGTGGCGAAGCTGCTCGATCGAAGCCCTGACGGGCTGCGGGTAACCATCCGAACCAGCAATGAGCTGGGTCGGCATCTGCTAGCGGCGCGGGTGAAGATCGGCCGGCGCCTGCACTTCCGGGCCAGCAGCGTCGCGGCGCTGCTCGACGGAGAAGCTATCCCGGAGGTGGTGCGATGATTCTCGACTTCACCACCGCCCGCGTGCCGACACTCCGGGGGCAGCTCGGACGTGCCGTCAAGAGTGTCCGCACCTGGGGCGGCGACCCCGATCGCAGGACGATCGGAGACGTCGCGACATACGTTCCCAGTCCGACGGCAGCTGCTCGTCAACGCGAGGGGCGGCGGACCCTTGCGGTTGAGGTCGGAAACGTTCGTTCCCTCTCATCGGCGTGGGACGAGATGATCACCGTCGTAGAACTGAATCCGCACGTCGAGCATGCTGTCTACGGAATGGTTTCTTGGTTCGGCCCGGATTTCGCCGTCTCCGTCGACTACCTGCTGAACGAAGCGAGGCTACTCCTAGCGACGCTGGGCATGCGGCGTCACAAGTACGCGATCGAGGTTTACGAAACCGGCCGCACCCGAGCCACGCGCATCATTGCGCTGCGACTGGACCATCGCACGGGTTGGGCCGTCGAATCCCTCTGGTACGACCTCGCTCAGGGGCAGATCGGCAGCCCGTGCCTGGATACAGATGGGCCGCGAGCCGCGGGCATCGCACCTTCCTCCAAGGAAGTCGGCGCATGAAGTTCAAGCGAAGCGAAAAACCAAAGGCAGTGATCGTCTCGATGCGAGTATCGCCCGAAGACAAGGCTTGCCTGGTCGCCGAAGCCCAGGCTCGGATGCTCTCCGTCAGCGATTTTGTTCTGCGTCGGGCGCTAGGAAGGCCGGCGCCGGTCCGCCACGACCTGCAGGCCATCGCCGAAATGAGCGAGTTGGTCCTTGAGCTCAAGGCGTTTGCCCGAAATGGCGCTGACGCAGATCGTTCGCGGATCTACCTCTTAGTGGAGCAGCTGCGAGAAACGATGAGCTCCGTGTACGCGACTGGTGTCCCGAAGTGATCGTCAAGGTCGCACCAAACCGTCGCGATCGTCGCGACTCGTTTGCGGAGTTGAATCGCTACCTGACCGAAGGGCTGGAGGCGCTGGGCGGCGACTCGAAGCAATGGGCGTGGGAGGACTTGACTCGGTACATGGTCAAACCCACCGTCGAAGGCGGCGCTGGTACGCTGAAGGAGAAGACCATTGCCGTCGAAGTCGGCAACGTGCTCAGCCTCGCCACAGCGGCGATCGAGATGACAGCCACTGCGGCCAAGAACACCCGCGTCGAAACGCCGGTCGTTCACCTGATCTTGTCATGGCCGGAGCATGAGAAACCTGCTCCTGAATTGATCTTCACCGCTGCTCGCCGCGTACTGAAGAGCATCTCTCTGGATGAGCACCAGTATGTCGTCGCGATCCACGACGACACCGAACATCGGCATGCGCACATCGCGACCAGTCGGGTGCATCCGCGCACGTTGCGAGCGCAGCATCTCCCTTGGCTGCATCGAACCCTGCATCGCGCCGCTCGAGAGATCGAGATCGAACACGGTTGGAGCCATTGCCCTGGGCTCTTCACCGTCGTGGAAGTCGATGGGGTGAAGACCGTTGTCCCGAGCTCCGTCGCAAACAAGGATGCTGTACTGGGAAACGAAAAGGCCCGCGCCGTGGAAACATGGAGTGGCGAAAGCAGCCTGGAGCGTTGGTGTCAGGAGGCGCCCGCCGCTTCGCTGAAGAGCGCCCTGAACCGCTCTGACGCGAGCTGGGACCTCGTGCATCGGACGCTTGCTAAGCATGGCCTTGCGCTGCGTCAGGCTCCCGGCGGAGGGCTTCGGGTTCACGACATCAGCCAATCAGAGCCCGACGAGACCGATCGGAACAACGCCGTCAAGGCGTCCAAGGCGTTTCGCTTCATGAAGCGGAGCGAGACCGAACTCCGTCTCGGTCCCTTCAAGGAGGCGACCCGATCATTCGCAGAAGCGCCTCCGGAAAGAACCTACAAGCGAGACCCTGCCAAACGCCTGGAGCGTCGCATGGAGCGGGCCGCCTCGCGCGACGCGCTGCGGCGAGAGTTCGATGCTGAGCTGGGCGCCGCGCGGGCAGGGCGGATCTTGCTCCAGGCCGCGCTAAAGGCCGAATTTGCAGATGAACAGAAGGTTCGTCTCGCCCAACAGAAGTCCGAACTCAAGGCGCGACTGAAGGTCCTGGCGAACGACAAATCGCTCAGCGTGGAGCAGAAGGAAGCGATGTACCTGGTGTGCATCTCGTCCCATGCCTACCAGCGAAGCGAACTGCTGAAGCAGATCCAGCGAGAGCGGGCCGTCGAGCGCGCAGCGATGGCACCGCTTCCGTCTTGGCGCACATGGGTGGAAGCGCGTGCGCTCACCGGAAATCAGGCAGCCATCAGCGCCCTGCGCGGGATGGTGTACCAGGACAGGCGACGCGCCAAGCGGCTCGGCGATGAGGAAGAAGACATCGAACTGGTCATTCGGCCCGCTGCTGGCGTGGACGTCCTGGATCAAGAACCAAAGGTCGAAGCGAACCCTCATCTGGAATGGCGCGTCACCCGACGGGGCACGGTCCTGTACTTCGTACGGGGGCAAGAGCCCGCGTTCGAGGACGCGGGAAGCAAAGTGGCCTTTTGCCGTTCCGTGATCAGCGACGACGAGCTTCGCGCTGCGTTGCTGTACGCGATGGGCCGCTGGGGCAATGAAGTCCGCTTGAGTGGAGGCGACGAGGTCTTCCGGAATCGTGCTGCCACGATGCTTCTCGAGATCGGCGGAAAGCCAATCGGCATGCAACCGCCCGCCCCGGAAGTCGAACCCTCTCAGCCCATCGCTCGCGACAAAGACACCGGTCCCGCGCGCAAAGGTCGCGGTCGATAGCGAGAGCGGAGCGCTCGGATCCCACGGAAAACAACCGTCAGATTCGCTCGGGACATCCGGCGCTCAGTCGCCATGCAGGACGCACGCCAGCGTTTCACGCTGTCATGCGCCCTGCCGGCCGCCTTCCCGCCTCACCACCAGGTCCGCAGGTGCGGACGTCTTCAATCGTTTCCCTCTAAGCAATGCGTTGGCCGAGAAGACGCAGGCCCCGCCTGTCGGGCGAGCGGGCCCTGCCTCCTCTCGGCCCAGCGGCAATGCCGCTGGATTCGGAAGGGAAAGAAACCGCTTCATCCCCAACAACCGATGAGGTGAAACGAAATGACGATGCTGATCCTGGCCATGTTGTCCATTGCTCTCCCGCTGTTCGCACTCTTCTGCCGCGTCGCGGTCGTGGTGTTCGCTGTGGCCTTTCGACTGGTGCTTCTGCCCGCGACCGTCCTGGTCGTGCTGCTGGTTCACCTTGTGAAGCCGCTGCTCAAGCGCAAGCGCTGAGCGCCGGCCCCGGGCGGCATCGCAGCCGCTCAGGGCCAAACGCCCCTGACATTTCGCATCACATGCGCAGGTTCACCGTCCTCTGTCACAGCCAGTACTTTGGCTTCAGCACGAGTGGACCGAACGCACCATCCAGATGGCCCGCACGATCGGAACGCCCCTGCCTGCGCGGATCCGACGCATGGAAGGAGGTTGCTTACGCAAATAAATTGTGCGCAACCCCTATACAAATTTTGACAAGAAACACTAGACTCGACGAACTGAAGCGCACGACGAGGCGCCACGTCAAACCGAGTTCGATCAGGTGAGGGAGAGTTGACAAGATGCACGCCGACCTTGCGTTGCGCATGCTTGCGGAATTGTTCTGGACAGGGCTCCTTGTGTGCCTTCCGGTTCTGGGACTGACCATGTTGGTGGGGCTGTCGATCAGCATCCTCCAGGTCGTCACGCAAGTGCAAGAGATGTCTCTGACATTCATTCCGAAACTGCTGACGGCTGCCATCAGCCTCGTGGTGTTCGGCCCCTGGATTCTCCGCACCCTGGCCGCCTTCTCGACGCGACTCTGGTCCAGCATTCCCACGCTGTTCTGAGTTCCGGCGATGTCCTGGCTCGACCTCTTCCCAGCCTTGGGAGGCTGGATGTCTGCGACGTGGTTGCTCGGCGTGCGCATCGGCGCACTGCTGTTGGTGGCATCCCCGTTGGCGGCAGCATCCATCCCGCCCACCGTGCGCATGCTGTTCAGTCTCATGCTGGCTGTCGTGCTGGCCGCGGCATTTCCTGCTGCGTCCGTCGGACCTGAACCGTCTGCCGGCCGGTTGATCGCTGCCGCACTCTCAGAGGCAGCGCTCGGCGCAACGATGGCGCTCGGCATCAACCTCGCGTTCGGTGCGTTCTCCCTCGGCGGGCGGCTGCTCGACGTGCAGATGGGATTCGGCATCGGACAGGTCTTCGACCCGGTGACCAAGCTCCAGGTCCCGGTTGTCACCAGTGCGTTCAGCCAACTCGCCCTCGTGCTGTTCTGGGTCACCGATGCCCACCACAACATGCTGCGCGGGCTGGCCCTCAGCATCGAGCGCATCCCCGTGGGTACCCCCTGGCTTCTCGATCCGGCCGCCGGCCCGATCTTCCACCAGGCGTCGTCGATGTTCACGCTGGGTTTCGCGATGGTGGCGCCGGTGGTGTTCTGCCTGTTTCTGGTCGAGGTCGGCCTCGGCGTCCTTGCCCGGAACCTGCCGCAGATGAACACGTTCATGCTCGCCATCCCATTGAAGGTGATCGTCGGGATGGTCGCCTTGTCGGCTGCATTCATCGCGCTCACGGGAGTCGTCGAGCGGGTCAACGCCTCCATCTTCCGAACTTGGGGAGCGACGTTCCAATGAGCGAACAGGACCTCGACCGCAACGACGCGGCCACCCCCTACAAGCTCGAACAGGCCCGCAAGAAGGGGCAGGTGTCGAAGAGCGCCGATGTCGTCTCGGCGATCGTGTTCGGCGTCGCCGTGGTGTACTTCTACGCACGCGGCTGGGACGTCGTGACACAGCAGTTCCGCTTCGACGCCTCGTTGTTCCAGCAGGTCGCCGCTGCCGATGGCTCGCCGGCGCTGCTCTGGCAACTGGTGGAACACGCATTGCGCTCGGCCCTCCTGCTGCTCGTCCCGCTGTTCGCCACGATCATGCTTGCGGCCATCCTCGCCAACGTGCTGCAGATCGGCCCGGTGCTGTCGGGCCACCCGCTGGTACCCGATTGGAACCGCCTCAACCCCGCCGCGGGCTTCAAGCGCGTGATGTCGGTGCGAACCCTCTTCGAGGCGGGTCGTGCCTGCGTCAAGCTCGTGGTGCTGTCGCTCGTGGTCTATGCCGCGCTCAAGTCGTTGCTGCCCCAATTCCATCAGCTGGCCGGCCGCCCCCCCCTCGCCTACACGCGGCTGCTGATCGACGACGTGGCGTCCCTGTGCCTCAAGCTCGCGCTCGCGCTCGGTGTCATCGCGCTGGTGGACCACGGGTTCAGCCGTCGCCAGTTCGCGAAGCAGATGCAAATGAGCAAGCGTGAGTTGAAGGACGAGGTGAAACACCGGGAAGGCGATCCGCGCATCCGCTCCAGGCTGCGCCAGCTCCGCGCGGAGATGCTCAAGCGGAGCAAGTCGCTCCGCAGGACCGGCAGCGCGGACGTGCTGATCACCAACCCGACCCACCTCGCGGTGGCGCTGTGCTACCGGCACGGCGAGATGGACGCGCCGCTGCTGGTGGCCAAGGGCGCCGGCGGCATGGCCGCGGCCATGCGGCAGATCGCCGCGCGCAAGCGGATCCCTGTCGTGCAGAACCGCACCCTCGCCCGTGCCATCTACTTCGGCATGGACCTCGACCAGCACGTGCCCCCTCAGCTGTACGGGGACGTCGCGCGGCTCATGGTGTGGATCCTCGCGATGCGTCGCAAGGCCGAGACGGCGGTGCAGGCATGAACGCACTGCAACGCATCGCCGGCAAGCACAGCGACATCGTCATGGTGCTGATGGTCCTCGGCATCCTGGTGATTCTGTTCGCGCCCATCCCCGCGGTGGTGCTCGACTTCCTGCTGCTGTGCAACTTCAGCTTCGCGTTCCTGATCCTGCTGCTGACCTTCTACATGGCCCGCCCGGTGGAGTTCTCCACCTTCCCGTCGCTGTTGCTGATCGCCACGCTGTTCCGCCTCTCCCTCAACGTCGCGGCCACGCGGCTGATCCTGTCAGAAGCCAGCGCGGGCAAGGTCATCGGCGCGATCGGCGCCTACGTGGTGGGAGGCAACTACGTCATCGGCCTCATCGTGTTCCTGATCCTGATCGTCGTGCAGTACGTGGTGGTGACGAACGGCGCACAGCGGGTCTCCGAGGTCGCGGCGCGGTTCACGCTCGACAGCATGCCGGGCCAGCAGATGAGCATCGATGCCGACCTGAACATGGGCTTCATCGACCAGGCCGAAGCACAGCGGCGCCGCAAGAACCTCGAGAAGGAAGCCGGCTTCTACGGCGCCATGGACGGTGCCAGCAAGTTCGTCAAGGGTGATGCCATCGCGGGGATCATCATCATGCTGATCAACATCGTCGGCGGCATCGTGATCGGCGTGATGCAGCTCGGGCTCCCTTGGGGCCAGGCGCTGCAGACCTACACGCTGCTCACGATCGGCGACGGCATCGTCACGCAGGTGCCGGCGCTGGTGATCGCCGTGGGCACGGGCATCATCGTCACGCGCTCGGCATCCGACGGCAACCTGAGCCAGGAAGTCCTGCGCCAGATCACCTCGTTCCCGAAGACCCTGCTGCTCGTTGCCGCGGCCCTCGGCGGACTCCTGCTGCTGCCGGGCATTCCGGCGTGGCCTGCCCTGACGCTCATCGCCGCCGTGCTGGCGGTGTGGTGGGTCGTGCGCCGCACCGCCCTCGCGAAGGACGCTGCTCCCCCGGCATCCGCCGAGGATGCCGATGCCGCGAGTGGCGGCGACGATCCCTACGCCCTCCTCCCCGTCGAACCCATCGAGGTGCAGGTGGGAGCCCAGTGGGGGGAACTGGTGAGTCAACCCGGCGGGTTGTTCATGGAGCGGATCGCCGGCTTCCGCAAGCAACACGCCCAGGAATTCGGCCTCGTGCTCCCGCGCGTGCGCTTCAAGGACCTGGCGCGGCTGGGAGCCGACCGCTACGAGATCCACGTCGACGGGGTCGTCGTGGGCCGTGGGGAAGCCCGCGCCGGGAAGCTGCTCGCCATCCACCCCGCGGGCGATGTGTCCGCCATCCCCGGCGAGGTCACGCGCGACCCCACGTACGGCCTGCCCGCGCTGTGGATCGACCCCACCCAGCGTGAAGCCGCGGTGACCGCGCGCTACACGCTCGTCGACGCACAGACCGTGCTGATGACCCACCTCACGGAAGTGCTGCGGCGCGAGTCCGCCACGCTGCTGACACGCCAGGAGGTCGAGCGGCTGCTGGCACGCGTGCGGCAATCCCAGCCTTCGCTGGTGGAGGAGCTGATTCCCACCGTGCTGGCACTCACCGACGTTCAGCGCGTGCTGCAGAACCTGCTGCGCGAGAAGGTGAGCATCCGCCACGTGGAGGCCATCCTCGAGACGCTGGCCGACGCCGGGCGCACGAGCAAGGACACGGGCTACCTCACCGAGCGGGTGCGGCATCGCCTGGGCCACGCGATCTGCCAAGGCCTGCTCGGTGACGCGACGTCGCTCCAGGTGATGACGCTGGATCCGGCGATGGAAAGCCAGTTCATGCAGAGCATGCGGCAGGCCGAAGCGGGCCAACCCCTCGTCATCGATCCCCGGCTCGCGGAGCAGTTCATGGGGCGACTGGTCGCCAACTCCGAACGGATGATGAAGCACAACCTGCTGCCCGTGCTGCTGTGTTCGCCCGATTTGCGCCGGCACCTCCGCGCACTGTCCGAGCGGGTCCTGCCTCACTTGCGCATCCTCTCGATGACCGAAGTGCCGCAGGCCATCGAACTCAAGTCATATGCCGTGGTCGGCGCCTGACCCCATCCAACGGAGCTCCCATGCAGGAAATTCTCGCCATCGCGCTGCGGTCCATGCAACAGGACGTCGCGCGGCTCGACCAGATCGGCACCAACCTCGCCAACGTGGCCACCCCGGCGTACAAGCGCCAGGTGCTCGTCAGCCGCGCCGACCAGGCGCTCGCCCCGTCGTTCGCGCGCGCGATGGGCGGGGTCGCGGCTTCACAGCCGGAACCGGTGGCGACCTCGAACTCGGTCCAGCCGTTCGAGCTCTCGCGCGACTTGCGCCCGGGGACGCTTCGGGTGACCAGCCGAGACCTCGACGTGGCGATCGGCGCGGCCGGGTACTTCGAGGTCCTCACACCCGAAGGTCCCGCCTACACGCGGCAGGGGGAGTTCCAGCTCGATGCCCGCGGCCGCCTCGTCACGGCGGCGGGCTACGCGGTCCAGGGCCAGGCCGGTGACATCACGCTGTCCGGCGGTCCTTTCACCATCGATACCAGTGGGCGCGTGACCCAGGACGGACGCATGGTCGACCGCCTGAAGGTCGTCGCCTTCGACGCCCGGGAAACGCTCCGACCGAAGGGCTCGGGCCTCTTCGCTGCCGGCGCCCACCCGGTGCTGGTCGCGGAGGCCGACCTCCAGGTGCGCCAGGGGTTCCTCGAGAACTCGAACGTTCAGCAGGCACAGGAGATGGTCGAACTGATCCAGACGATGCGCCACTTCGAATCCATCCAGCGGGTGGTCCAGGGCTACGACGACCTCGTCGGCTCGGCCATCCGCAAGCTCGGCGACGCCTGAGCCCCACTCCACCGCACTCACAGGACCTTCCCATGTTCGATTCCCTGTACATCGGCGCGACCGGCATGCACGCCCAGCAGATGAACGTCGACTCCGTGGCCAACAACCTGGCGAACGTCAACACCGTCGGCTACAAGCGGGCCCGCGTCAGTTTCGTGGACCTCATCGCCCGGGACACCGCACGCACCGCGGGCGCCGAGCAGCCGTCCCTCACGGGCCTCGACGACATCCAGCGGGCAGGCGTCGGTGTCGGCATCACCGGCATCGCCAAGGTCTTCGACCTGGGCGACATCAAGAAGACCGATTCGATGTACGACCTCGCGATCTCGGGCGAAGGCTTCTTCGAGGTGCTGCTCTCGGACGGGACGTCCGCCTTCACGCGCGGTGGGTCGTTCAAGGTGAACCCCGACGGGCTGCTGTCCACTCAAGCCGGCCATCCCCTCAAGCCCGCCATCGCGATCCCTGAGACCGCCCAGGCGATCGTGGTCGACCAGGACGGCAAGGTATCGGTGCGAATGCCCGACCAGTCGGCTCTGGTGGAGGTGGGCCAACTCGACGTGGTGCGGTTCAGCAATGCCGCGGGGCTCCAGTCCCGCGGCGACAACGAGTACCGCGCGACCGCCGCGTCCGGCGAACCCATCGCGGGACGCGCCGGCGAGGACACGTTCGGCGCCGTCCGCCAGGGCTACCTCGAAGGCTCTAACGTCAAGCTGGTCGACGAGATGGTCAACCTCATGATGGCCCAGCGGGCCTACGAGGCCAGCGTGAAGGTGGTCCAGGCGTCCGACGAGATGCTGGGCATGGTGAACGGCCTGCGACGCTGATGAAATCCTTTCGCGCAAGGTTCGTGGCCCTGGTGGTGGCCTGGGCTGCCCCCGTCATGGCGACGGCTGCGGGCGTGACGGCGTTCGAGCTGCGGGAGCGGGCTCGCGTTGAAGCGGCCTCCATCCGCCTCGGTGACGTCGCGACACTCCACGGAAGTGATGCTGCCGCCATCGAGTCCTTGGCTGCGATGGACCTGGGCGCCGCGCCCCGTTTCGGCGAGGACCTTCGCCTGGATCGAACGCGCATTGCAGCATGGCTCCGCCGCGCGGCCCCCGAACTGGGCGCCGTCCCGTGGCGCGGCGCCGAGGCCGTCCACATCGCCCGCGCCGGCCAGGACGTGCCGGCTGCGGAGGTCTGCGCTGCGGCGGAACGCGCCCTGGCCGACGCCCTGAGGCCCCTCGTGTCGCACGTGGAGGTGGCGGCCGACTGCGGCACCGCGCCATGGGCCGTTCCCGCGGGGGCAACCCTGCTCCGCCCCCGCGCGTTGCCGGAGGGACAGTGGCCCGCCCGCCGGACGTCCGTGGCCGTCGAGCTGTGGGTGGACCACGAGTTCGTGCGGGCAGTGTCGGTCCCGGTCCGCGTGGCGCTCATCGGCACCGCTCGCGTGGCCCGCGAGGATGTCCGTGCCCAGCGCCCGCTCGACGGCGAGGCCGTCGAAGTGCGGGAAGTCGACCTCGCGGGACTGCCCTCCGCCCCCTTCCCCGCGCAGGTGACCATCGACGGCATGCGCCTTCGCCGCCCGCTCCTCGCCGGGCAGGTCCTCACCGCCGCCCACCTCGAACCGCTCCCCGCCGTGACACGGGGCCAGCGCGTCCGGTTGCGCACGCGCAGCGGTTCGATCGCACTCGAGACGTCGGCCGAGGCGATGCAGGACGGGCGCCCGGGTGACCCGGTGCTCATTCGTGTCCATGCCGGCACGCGGCCGCTCGTTGGCCGGGTCACCGGTCCGAACCAGGTGGAACTCCAGCCATGAACCCCAGACCGATCCTCGCCGCGGTGCTCGCGGCAGCCGCAGCGTCCGCCTCCGCCCAGAGCCTGTACGACGAGAAGACGTACCGTCCCATCGCCAGCGACACCCGCGCCTACCGGGTGGGCGATGCGCTGACCGTGCAGGTGCTCGAGAACTCGGCGGCGAGTGCCAATGCGGACACCGGCACTCGCCGCAAGAACGAGCTTTCCGCCGACCTGACCCGGGCCCACGTGCCCACGGTCAACGTGGGCATCGGGGTCGGCGGCGACTTCGATGGCGGAGGACGCACCGTTCGCTCCGGCAAGCTCCTCGCTCAGCTCACCGTGACCGTCCAGGAGGTGCTGCCGAACGGGGACCTGAAGGTGGGCGGCGAACAGCTGCTGATGATCAACGACGAGCAGCAACGCATCAACGTCGAAGGCCGTGTGCGGCCGCAGGACATCTCCGACACGAACATCGTGGTGTCGTCCCGCCTGGCCGACGCGAAGATCACCTACGTGGGCGAAGGCGAACTCGCGGACCGCCAGAAGCCGGCATGGTGGCGCAAGGTCCTCGACGTGGTGGGGCTGTGATGCGGACCCGGACGTCACTCTTCCGTGCGCTCGTTGCCGCAGTCGTCGGTGGACTGCTGTCGTTGGCCGCTGTCGCAGCCACGCCGCGTGCCGGCAGCGATGCCATCCGCGTCAAGGATCTCGGCAAGATCCAGGGATGGCGCGACAACGCGCTCATTGGCTACGGCATCGTCACCGGTCTGGCCGGCACGGGCGATTCACCCACGAACCGCACCACCCGCCAGGCCCTCGCCAACGTGCTCCAGCAGTTCAACCTGTCGGTCGCACCCGACCAAGTCCAGAGCCGGAACGTCGCGGTCGTGATGGTGACGGCCGCGTTGCCCACCTTCGCTCGCGAAGGAGACGGACTCGACATCAACGTCACGTCGGCGGGAGACGCCCGCAGCCTTCTCGGCGGCACGTTGCTTCTCACGCCGCTGAAGGCCGCCAACGGGCGCACCTATGCGCTGGCCCAGGGCGCGCTTTCGGTCGGTGGCTACCGGTACGACGCGAACGGCAACGTCGTGCAGAAGAACCATCCGACCGTCGGTGCCGTGCCCGGTGGCGCCATCGTCGAAGTGGGCCTGCAGACGGCCTCGCATGACAACCAGGCTTCCGTCACGTTCGTGCTGCAGGATGCCGACTACACCACCGCGAACCGGGTCGCCGCCGCCATCAACGCCCAACTCGGCGGAGACCTGGCCGAGGCGCGCGATGCGTCCGGAATCGACGTGCGCATCCCCGACGCGGAGCGCCGCCGGCCGGTGGCGTTCCTCGCGAAGCTGGAGAACGTGCTGGTCGAGCCGGACCGCCGCGCGCGTGTGGTCATCAACGAACGCACCGGGACCGTGGTCGCGGGGGGTGACGTCCGCATCGCCAAGGTGTCCGTGGCGCACGGCGAGCTGCGGGTCTCGGTGGAGGCGGAGACCAACGTGTCCCAGCCCCTCGTGCTCGGGTACGCCGCGCGAGGTGTCCGCACCGCGGTCGTCACGAACAGCCGCGTCGACGTGACCGAACCGGGAAGCGCCGGCTTCGTCACGGCCAACAACACCGTCGCCGACCTCGTCCAGTCGCTGGTGCGCATGCGCACCAGCACGCGGGACATCATTTCCATCCTGCGGGCGGTCAAGGCCGCCGGCGCGCTGCACGCGGACCTCATCGTCCAGTAGCACCCCACACCGAAAAGGAGCTCCAATGACCCCAGGCATCGAAGCCGTCACGACCGCTTCGCTCTCGCTGGCCCTCGACGCGGCGACGCTGCGGCATCAGGTCATCGCCACCAACGTCGCGAACGCCGGCAGCACGGGGTTCGTGCCGCGGCACGCCACCTTCGAAGCGCAGGTCAGCGAGGGCCTGCGGTCCGCGGGCGGCGGTTCGCACACGGCAACGCCGTCCCTGCAGGTCCGCATCGAGCCGGATGTCATGCCGGACGGTGTCACGGCCACCGTACACGTCGACAGCGAGGTGGCCGCCCTCGCCGAGAACCAGCTGCATTACCAGGCCCTCGTCCGCGGCCTCAACCGCCACTTGTCCATCCTCGCCAGCGCCGTGAGCGAAGGCAAGCGCTGAACGGATCGTTCCCATGAACTACTCGCAATCCTTCGCCATCAGCGCGACCGGCATGGACGTCGAACGCCTTCGCGTCGAAGTCGCTGCGTTGAACCTCGCCAATGCCAACACCGTGGCCTCCGCGGATGGCAAGGGCTTCCAGCCGCTGCGCGTGATCGCCCAGTCGGCGCTCGGCGGGCAGTCCCTCGACGGTGGCAGCTTCGCCTCGCTCGTCGGCCAGGGCCTCGCGGGCCCGTCTTCGGTCGTGGAACCGAGCGGACGGCCGATGCGTTCGGTGCTCGATCCAGGCCATCCCCACGCCGACGCCCAGGGCTACGTCACGTATCCCGGTGTCGATCCGGCCACCGAAATGATGACGATGCTCGTCGCCTCCCGGGCCTATGAGGCGAATGTGGTCGCCATGAACATCGCCCGCGGCATGGCCGTCAAGGCACTCGACATCGGTGGTGCCGCATGACCGCGCCGTTCATCCCGCCCATCGGGGCGATCCAGGAGCCCGCGTTCGCCGTTCCGCTGGCGCAGCCGCTCGCCGGATCGACGGCGCCCGCCCCCACCTCCTTCGGCGACCTCGTCACCGGTGGTCTTCAGAAGGTCAGCGAGCAACTCAACGCCTCCCAGGCCGACCTGCAGGGGCTGGCCACGGGCAACGTCGAGAACCTCCACCAGGTGATGCTGCGCCTCGAAGAGAGCCGCATGTCGTTCCAGCTGATGCTGCAGGTGCGCAACCGCCTGCTCGAGTCGTACCAGGAACTGATGCGCATGCAGCTTTGACCTGAGCCGCGGATCGGCGCAACAAAAGAACGAAGACATCGCAGGGAGCGAAAGTGAAGACGTTTTGGCAAGGGCTGGGCAGGAGCGCCCGCATCGGTCTCGTGACCGGCATCGTGGTGATCGCCGTGGCGACGATCGTGCTGGCCCTCTGGCTGCTGAGGACCGAGCGCGACGTGCTGTTCGGCAACCTGTCGGCGCAGGACGCGGCCACGATGACCGCCGAACTCGACCGCATGAAGGTGCCGTACGAACTGGCGGCCGACGGCACGACGATCCTGGTCGACCGCAAGCAGCTGCACCAGACGCGGCTGAAGCTGATGAGCCGTGACATGCCGCTCCACGGCGCGGTGGGCTTCGAGCTGTTCAACAACACCGACTTCGGCATGACCGAGTTCGCCCAGAAGGTGAACTACCAGCGTGCGCTGCAGGGCGAGATCACCCGCACGATCCTGGCGCTGGCCGAGGTCGAGTCGGCCCGGGTTCACTTGGCGTTCCCGGAAGAAGGCCTCTTCAAACGGGACCAGGGCAAGGCGAAGGCAGCAGTGACGCTCGCGCTGAAGCAGGGGCAGTCCCTGCACCCGGAACAGGTCAAGGGCATCCAGCGGCTGGTCGCCGCCGCGGTCGCCGGCGTGACGCCGCAGGACGTGACCATCGTCGACAAGTCGGGCATCGCGCTGACTCGCGCGACGCCGGCCTCGGCCGATGGCGGTGCCGATGCGGGGCCCCAGCTCGAGCTGAAACGCGAGATCGAGCGGCACCTCGCGCAAAAGGCCAGCCAGGTCCTGGACCGTGCATTCGGGCCCGGCTCGGCACTCGCGAGCGTCGATGCGGTGCTCGACATGAACCAGGTGCGCACGACGACCGAGAACGTCATCGCGCCCCCCGTCCAGCCGGGCGAGGCCGTGACCGGGGTGATCGTGCGTGAACGCGAAACCACGCGGGACGAGCCCCTGCTGTCCGCGGCGCGGGACGCCGCGAAGAGCGGGTCGAGTTCCCAGCGGGAGACCGAGTACCAGGTGGGGCGGCGCGTGGAACAGGTCGTCTCGCAGCCGGGGTCGATCCGCCGGCTGCAGGTGCTCGCCGTCATTAAGGCGCCGATGGATGCCGATCAGGTCGAACGCACGAGGGCACTGGTGGCCGCCGCCGTGGGCGCCTCGCCGGAGCGGGGAGACGTCGTCGTGGTGCAACCGCTCGGCGGCCTGAACGGCATTCGTCCCCGCGATGTCGATCTTCCGCCGGGCCCTGCTCCGGCCGAGCCGACCCAGGCCCTCCCGGACGTCACGACCACTTCGTCCACGGTCGGCGCACCCGTCGTTGTCATTGCCCTCGCCGCACTCGCGGGTCTCGTGGCCGCCGTGTTGCTGGTGCTGCTCCTCGTGCGGCGTTCCGGCTCTCGGCTCCAATCCCGACTGGGCGACGCTGAACGCCGGGCCGCGTACGAGCAAGTGCGTCGCTGGCTCGGCCCGGACGCCGGACTCGCGGCCGACCGCACGGGAGGCCCGCAGTGACGTCCACAGGCACGACCGCTCCGGGCCTCCGCAAGACGGCCCTGCTGCTGCACACCCTGAGGGCGGAAGACCGCGCATGGATGCTGAAGCAGCTGCCCTCGCCCCACCGTGACGAGGTCCATGCCCTGTTGTCCGAGCTGGCCGAACTCGGGGTGCCCGCCGACAAGTCGCTGCTGGACGAGGTGCTCGCCAACCCGCACGCCGTCGATACGCGCCCGGCCGTGCCCCTCGCGGAGAGCTCGGCCGAGCGTGTCGCCCGCGCTCCGGCCAGGGTCGTCGCCCCGCTGCTCCAGGCGGAACCGGACGTGCTGGTCGCGCGCGTGCTGCGGCTGGCCGCATGGCCATGGCGCGAGGCCGTGCTCGATCTCGCCGGCCCGACACGTCGGCGGCGGCTGCAGGAGTACGGGATCGACGTGACGAACGGACCCCGCACCGCACTCGACGACGCATTGGTGGACGCGCTGGCCGGCCGGTTGGGTTCGAGCGGCTCCGAATCCCCGCCCACCTGGCCCGCGCGCCTGAGGGCGCACTGGTCGACATGGAGGAACCGTCCATGAACGACGCCGTGAAACCGCCCGTGCTTCGCGACATGCCCGCGCCCTCCCAGTCGCGGTCGCTCATCCTTCCTCGTCACCGGGTGCCTGCAGAGGCGAAGACCGTGCCGCCGGTGGCGCGGGTCGCCGCCGTTCCGCTGCCTGCGGTCAAGGCGGCCTCGCCCACCCCCGACGAAGCCCATGCCCGGCTCGTCGCGGAGGAACGCCAGCGCGCGCGCGAGGAAGGACTCCGCCAGGGTCTGGCCGACGCGCAGTCCCGGCTGGACGAGGCCATGCGCCAGCAGGCCACGCAACTCCAGGCCCGCGCGGATGCGCAGGTCCAGGAGCTGCAGGCGAGCCACGCTGCTCTGGCCGCGCGGGTGCAGTCCACGCTCGACGGCATGGACGCTGTGCTGCTCGCACGCCTCGATTCACTCGAACTAGATGCAGTCGAGTTGGCGTTCACCGCGGTCTGCCGCATGGTGGGTCAGGCTGCCGTCCCGCGCGATGCCGTGGCGGCGCTGGTGCAGGAGGCCATCGGCCGGTTGCGGGGCAGCCCGCTGCTGCGTGTGCGCCTGCACCCGGACGACCTCACTGCGCTTGAGGGCAGCGAGATCCTGGCGCGGCATCCACGGGTCGACTGGCGCGGCGACACGGCCGTGACCGCAGGCGGCTGCCTGCTCGACACCGAACACGGCACCCTCGACGCCCGCCTCGACCGCCAGCTCGCCCGCCTGCGCGACCTGTGGGTCGCCGCCGCGGCACGCGAGGAACGGAAGGCCTCGTGATGCCGCTGCTGCATGCACTCGCCGAGACCACCCGCCACGCCGACCTCGCCGTGCGGACCGGTGTCGTGCGCGAGCTTTCGGGCCTCGTCATCGAGGCGAGCGGTCCCGACGCGGTGCTCGGTGAAGTGTGCTCGATCGCCGTCCGCGACCAGGCCGCCCCGCTCCTCGCCGAGGTGGTGGGCATGCGCGGCGGCCGGGTCATGCTGATGCCCTATGGCACGTCCCAGGGCCTGGCCCCAGGTTGCGAAGTGACCGCGACCGGCGACGTGCCGACCGTGGCCGTCGGCGACGGTCTGCTCGGCCGCGTGGTGGACGGCTTCGGCCACGCACTCGACGGCCGCCCCGATCCCATCACCCGCACTCACCGACCCGTCAAGGGCAAGCCGCTCAACCCGATGCACCGCCCGCGCATCACGGATGTGATGGAGACCGGCGTGCGCACCATCGACGCCCTGCTGACCCTCGGCAAGGGCCAGCGCGTGGGCATTTTCGCCGGCAGCGGCGTCGGCAAGAGCACGCTGCTCGGCATGGTGGCTCGGCACGTGCGGGCGGACGTCAACGTCATCGCGCTGATCGGAGAGCGGGGCCGCGAGGTGCGCGAGTTCATCGACAAGCAGCTCGGCCCGGACGGGCTCGCACGTTCGGTGGTGGTGGTCGCCACCTCCGACCAGCCGGCCCTGGCCCGACTGCGCGCGGCCCGTGCGGCGATGGCGATTGCCGAACACTTCCGCGACGAAGGCCGGCAAGTGCTCCTGACGATGGACTCCGTCACGCGCTTCGCGATGGCACGCCGCGAGGTGGGCCTGTCCGCTGGCGAACCGCCCACGGCACGGGGCTACACGCCCTCGGTCTTCGCCGAGCTACCCGAACTGTGCGAACGCTGCGGCACGGCGGCGTCGGGCGGTTCCATCACGGCGCTGCTGACGGTGCTGGTCGAGGGCGACGACCTCAACGAACCGGTCACCGACTGCCTGCGCGCCACCCTCGACGGCCACATCGTGCTGTCCCGGCAGATCGCCAACCAGGGCCAGTACCCCGCCATCGACGTCCTCAAGAGCGTCAGCCGGCTGATGCCCGACCTCGTTCCCCCGGACGTGCTGGCCCAGGCCGTGAAGGTCGTCGAATGCCTGGCCTCGCTCGACCGCAACCGCCAGCTCGTCGACATCGGGGCGTACGAACGCGGCACCAACGCTGCGCTCGACCGGGCGCTGTCCATCGAACCGGCCTTGCTCGCCTTCCTGCGGCAGGCCGAAGGCGGCGTCGCGCGGGACTCGGCCTTGCAGCAACTCTCGGCCCTACTGAAAGGAACACCATGAGCGAAGACCGCCGCGGTTTCGTCTATCCGCTCGAGCCGGTGAGGTTGCAGGCGCAGTGGCACCTCGACGAGTTGCAGCGGGAACTCGCTGCGTCGTCCGCACGGTTGGCCACCCTTCGCGGCGACAGCGCCACCCTCACCTCGCGGCATGGCGCTTTGGCGCGCGAGGCCCGCGCAGCCGCGACCCAGCCCATCGACCCGGCGCGTGCACTGCAGCGCCTCGCCTACCTCGGGGATCTCCAGCGTCGGCTGGCGGCCCTCGCCGAGGAAACGACGGAGGCTCAGGCCGGCCATGCCACGCTGCTGCAGCGCGCGGCCGCTGCGCGCGTCAAGCTGGACACCATCGAACGCGACAGTGAACGTGCCCTGCGGGAGCACGCACAGGATCGCGCCCGCGCGAACGCGGTGGCGGCCGATCAGGACTGGCTGGCCCGCAGCGAATGGCGCCGGACCAACCTCGCCGCAAAGGAGGCCGGATGAGCCTGCCCGCGTCTTCCGGTCCGGACGCCGTGCCGGTCCCCGCGTCCCGGAGCGGTCCGACCCGCCCGGCAGGCGATCCGTCGCGCCTCGCCTGGCAGCGCGAGATGGAACGGGCCCAGAGCGAAACGTGGTTCCGTCCGGGGACGCACGACAGCGCCACCGCGCCGCGCCTTCCCGCAGCCTCGCAACACGACGGCCCGCGAGTGCCTGCGGGGTCGCAGCCGCCACCGCCCGCCTCGCTCCCGGTTCTCGCCTGGCAACCTCCGGGACGCATCGCGTCGGTCCCGGCAGGCGCCGACGAACGCCCACCGGCGACTCCATCCATGGGTGCCGCTGTCCCGCCGGTGATGACCGATGACGGAGGACTCCCGTCCGTCCCGGCACCGCTGCAGACCACCGGTCGGCCGGGTGCGGCCGGCCCAGCCGCGCAAGCCGTCGCCCCCTCCTCCACGCTGGCCACGCAAAGGCTGCTCTTCCAGCCAGCCGACGCGAGTTCCCCCGTGCGGATGCACGTCCAGTGGGACCCGGACGGCGCCCGCGTCTGGATCGGCGTGGACGCTGCGCAGGCCTCCCGGACGCCTGAACTCGCCGGGCTCGTGGTCCGCTGGCTCACCGGCCAGGGCCACCGGGTCCAGCGTGTCGTCTGCAACGGCAAGGCGGTGGACACGCCTCCGACGGAAGCCTCCGTCACCGATTCCCCGGCACGTCTTCCCACGGACGTCGTCGTGTACCTCACCACCCACAAGGACGATTGAATGGACAGCATCGGCGCAGTCGGCGGCAACGCCGCCACCACCCTCCAGGCCAACGGCCTGGGCATGGAGGACTTCCTGAAGATCCTGCTCACGCAGCTGACCTTCCAGGATCCGCTCAAGCCCATGGACAACCAGGAGTTCATGGCCCAGATGGCGCAGTTCACGTCGCTCGAGCAGACGCAGCAGCTCAACGGCAAGCTCGATGCGCTGCTGTCGACGCAGGCCGCGCTGCAGTCGGTGGGACTGATCGGCCGCACGGTCGACGTGACGACCGAGAGTGGCAGCGTGACCGGCACGGTCGCGTCGCTGTCGCTGGCGGGTGACTCGCCGCAGCTTTCGGTGCGCACTGCCGCCGGCAGCACCTTGTCCAACATCGGCCTCAGCCAGATCAGCGCCGTGCGCTGAGGCCGCGGCCCGCGGAGACTTCCATGCTCGAAACCATCTATGTCGGCATGAGTGGCCTGATGGGCTACTCCCATGGCCTGCGCGTGATCGCCAACAACACCGCGAACCTGAATACCCCTGGCTTCAAGGGCTCGTCGCTGCAGTTCGCCGACATGTTCTATTCCAACGGCGACCCGTCGGGCGGAAGCGCCTTCGGCCGCGGTCAGGTGGGCTACGGCCTGACCACCTATGCCACCTCGATGAATTTCAAACAGGGTGAACTGCGCCAGACCGGCAACGACCTCGACCTGGCGGTCGACGGCGAAGGCCTGTTCGTGCTGCGCGATGCCGAAGGCGCGCTGCACTACACCCGCGCAGGCCAGTTCGAGTTCAGCCCGGAAGGTGTGCTCGTCAACCGGGCGGACGGCAGCGAAGTCATGTCCTCCGACGGATCCGGCGACTTCGTGCACATCAGCCTGGACAACCATCGCACCAACCCGGCCAAGCCGACGCAGACGCTGACGTTCACCGGCAACCTGCCCAGCACCAGCACCAACGCCCAGACCGTCAGCAACATCAAGGTGATCGATGCCGGCGGTGGCGAACACACCTTGACGCTGTCGCTCACGCGCACCGGCCAGAAGTGGGCCGTCAAGCTGCTGGAAGGCACCACCACCGTGGGCACCGGCGAACTCACGTTCGCCGACGGGAAGCCCACCGCGGAGTCGAACAAGATCAGCATCACCTACAAGCCCGCGGACCAACCCGAGATGCCGCTCTTGCTCGATTTCAGCGGCGAAGTGCGGTCGTTTGCATCGGGTGACATCTCCACCCTCGCGGTGAGCAAGCAGGATGGCTACAAGGCGGGTGCGCTCTCCGAAGCCACGTTCGACGGCACCGGCACGCTCGTGCTCGCCTACACGAACCAGCAGACCGTCAAGGGCCAGCAGATCGCCCTGGCACGGTTCGATTCGCCGGATGCGGTGACCGCCATCGGCGACAACCAGTTCCAGTCGCGCGACGACGGCGCGTGGCATGTCGGCGTGGCCGATGGCCTGACCTTCGGGGTCATCCACTCGGGGTCGATCGAGCTCTCCAACGTCGACCTCTCGCAGCAGTTCAGCGACCTCGTGATCATGCAACGGGGCTACCAGGCGTCGTCGCAGGTGGTCTCCACCGCCAACGAGATGCTGCAGGAACTGTTCTCGATGAAAAGCAAGTGAACCTCATGCGCGACGCCTCCCCTTCCCACTCACCACCCCGCGCGCTTCGCTGGTGGTCCGCCGCGAACCTGTCTCTCCTGTCGCGCCGCATCACCGGAGGCTGCGACGCCTGGGCGGCGCGCTGGTCGCTCGCGATCGACGCCGCCGACTGCTTCAACGCCCATGAGGCACCCGATGCGCCGACGGCCTGGCACGCTTGGCAGGGTCGGGCCGGCTCGCACCGCCCCTGGTGCTGGACCTCCACGCCGGCAGACACCCCGGCTGGTTGGCTCGCCGTCACCTTGTTCGGCCGTGCGCACGAGCGCAGCATCGCCGCGGAGGTCGCGGCCCGCGCCTGGACCGAGTTCGGGGACGACCTGGCGCGCCTCTTCGGCGAGGCCCCCGGGCTCGACATGCCCGCCGTCGGACCGCTCCCCGCCTCCGGCCCGTGGTCGGGAGGCGTTGCCGTCCGCCTCCGCTGCCGCGGCGCCGACACGTCGGACCTGTGGATGCACATCGACGCCGACAGTGTGGCCGCCCTGCTCCGCGATGCGCCCCACCGCGCTGCCCCGCCCCTCACACAGAAGGCGCCTACGCCCGTGCTCCACGCCCTGGCCCCACGACCGCTCACGATCCGCGTCGAACTCGAAGCGCCGGTGATCGACATCGGCACGCTGCAGTCGCTGCGCATCGGCGACGTCCTGACGCTGCCCCACCGCCTCGATCAACCGCTCCACCTGCGCCCCGACGGTCAAGGCGACGCGCTCTCGTGCGCAGCCTACCTCGGCTCACGCGACGGCCACCGTGCCGTCGAACTGGTCCCGCTTCGGGACCAGTGAATTTCCTGCCTTTCCGCCTCATCACCATGAACGACGCCACCCACACCGCGCACGTCATCGCGCTCAACGAACTGCACGACATCCCGCAGGGCGCGCGCCCGGCCATCGTCGACCCCGTGAATCCGTTGCACCACATCAAGACGCGGCTCCAGGTCTGTGTCGGCGACATCGAGCTGACCGTCGGCGAGCTGATGTCCGCGAAGGAGCACCAGGTCTTCGTGCTCGACCGCCTCGTCGACCAGCCGGTGGACGTGCTGCTCGAGGGCAAGGTCGTGGCCCGAGGGCAACTGGTGGCCGTGGACGACCAGTTCGCCGTGCGCATCACCGACATCCCGACGCCGCTGAAGGCCTGAGCGATGCACCGCCGTGCCCGAACCGGGGGGCTTGCCCTCGCCGGACTGACTCTCTGCGGCTGGGCGAACGCCCAGGCGGCCTCGGCCGCCACGGCCCAACCCGCGCCCCTGCCGTTCCGCCACGAGGCCGCCGAGCCCGGTTTCCCCGTGGCCGGAGCCGTGCTGCTCGCTGTGCTGGCCGCGGCCACCGTCGGGGCCTGGTGGTGGCGTCACCGCCGGGGTGGCATTGCGCTGCCGGGGCTGGCCGGTTCCGCTGCCGCTCCGCTGCGCGTCACCTCCAGCGTGCGCCTGGACCTGCACACCCGCCTGCACGTGGTGGAGTGGCAGGGCCGGCAGTTGCTGCTCGCCGTCAGCGGCACCGGCACGGCCACGGTGGTGGACCGCATCGATCCGCCGTCCACACCGTCGGAGACGACCCCATGAGGCGCATGCTCGCAGGCCTGCTGCTGGCTGCGCTCACGCTGGTCACGGCGCCCGCATGGTCACAGCAGGCCGAAGCGCCCCCCGCCACCGAGGTCGTTTCAGAAGCCGCGCCCGAACCCTTCCAGGCCGCGTCGGCACCCGCCGTCGCCTCGGCCACCGCCTCGGCGGGCCGGCGCACCGACCCACGCACCGAGCCCCGCCGGCCGGGCCAGGGCGTGGGCATCGACCTGCGGCTGCCACAGGACGGCGGCAAGGGCCAGGGCACCGACACCGCGCTCGCCGTGCGCATCGTCATGGGCCTCACGCTGCTGGCAGTGCTCCCGGCGCTGGTGGTGTGCGTGACCGCGTTCCTGCGCATCGTCATCGTGCTGTCGATGCTGCGCCACGCGATCGGCATGCCGGAGACACCACCGAACACCGTGCTGATCGGTCTCGCGCTGTTCATGACGCTGTTCACGATGTCGCCCGTGCTCGACACGCTGAACCGGGATGCCCTCCAACCCTTCATGCAGGGCACCGTGGGCGCCGACGTGGCGTTCCAGAAGGCCAGTGCGCCCCTGCGCGACTTCATGGTGCGCCAGACGCGCGAACAGGACCTCGCCCTGATGGTGGAACTGTCGAAGGCCAAGCCTCCGCAGACGATGGACGACATCAGCAACGTGCAGCTCGTGCCGGCCTTCATGCTGTCGGAACTGCGCGCGGCCTTCCAGATCGGCTTCGTCATCTTCCTGCCGTTCCTGCTGATCGACCTGATCGTGTCGAGCATCCTGATGGCGCTCGGCATGATGATGATGCCGCCCACCACCATCGCGCTGCCGCTCAAGGTGCTGATGTTCATCCTGGTCGACGGATGGAGCCTGATCCTCAAGGCCCTGGTCGGCTCCTTCCATTGAACGAACCGGCATGGCGCCCGCGGACACCGCCCCCCTCGTGCCGAACGGCCCGCCCCCCGCGCTCCTGCCCGAGGGCGAGGGTGCGCTGTGGACGTCGTTCCGCGCGACGGGCGACCCGGCGCTGCGCCAGCAACTGATCGCCCACTACATCGACTACGCGCGCATCGTGGCCGCCAGCTACTACGCACGGCGGAACCACAACGAGATCGAGTTCGCGGAGTACCACCAGCTCGCGAGCCTCGCGCTGATCGAGTCGATCGACCGCTACGACCCGGACAAGGGCGCCCAGTTCAAGACGTTCGCCTCCCGCCGCATGCATGGCGCCATCCTCGACGGCCTCGAGCGGCTCACCGAGAAGCAGCAGCAGATCGCGGTGCGGCAGCGGTTGCGGCAGGAGCGCCTTCAATCCATCAAGGACCAGGCGCGGGACGACAAGTCGACCGCCCCGGAACGCGGCTCGAAGGCTCACGCGGACGAGTTGTTCCGCTACCTCGCCGAAGTGGGCATCGGCATCGCGCTCGGCTGCCTGCTCGACGGTACCGGCATGCTGGACAAGGAGGATGACTCCGCGGCCGTTCCCCTCGCCTACCAGCGGCTGGAGTTCAGGCAGCTGCAGAACCAGCTCCGCGACCTCGTCCGCCACCTGCCGCCGCAGGCGCGGACGGTCATCACGTCACACTACCTCCACGAGCAGTCGTTCGAGGACATCGCCGCACGCCTCGAGTTGACGAAGAGCCGCATCTCCCAGATCCACCGCCAGGCGCTCCAGTCGCTGCGCACCCAGCTCCAGTCGGGCCGGGGCGTCGACGTGGCCTGGTGAACCTTCCACCCACCGATCCGAGTTCCCATGACCCACTCCGCCGCACTGCAGCGCCTCGACCGCCTCGAAGGTTTCCTGCGAGACGACCCGGACAACCCGGCGCTCCTGAACGACACGTTCGACACGGCCCTGCAGGCCGGCGAGTGGCCCCGGGCCGAGGCGGTGCTTCGCCGCGGCCTGGAGCGCGGCGGTGATCCCTGGGGATGGCGGTCGAAGGAGGTGCACTGGCTGATCGCCCAGCAGCGGCTGACCGACGCGCGGGCCGCGCTGCACGCGCTCGCCAGCGCTTCCGGCCTGCCGGAGGCGCTGCGGCCGGTCGTCGCGCACGACCTCGCCTTCCTCGCCCTGCGCGAGCACACGCCGGAGCCCGGCCTCCTCGAACTCGCGCCTTGGGTGGAGGTCGATGCGCAACAGCCCGTCGCCCCGGCGCTCGAGGTCCTCTGGCTCCGCCTGATGCACCATGCGACACGCCTCGATGACGCGATGGCATGGGCTCGGGCGCGCTGGGCCGCGGGCACGCTCTCCGCGCCGGCCGCGGGGGTGGCCGCGCTCGTCGCCCTCGACGCCAACGATCTGCCCACCGCCCTGCTGTGGGCCGACCATGCACTCGGGGCCCACGGCGGGCCGTCCGAGGCCCTGGTGGCACGTGCGTCGGTGGCACTGGTCCGCCAGGAAGTCGCTCTCGCACGCACGCTCCTCGGCAACGCGCTCCAGCACAACCCCGCGGACGGACGCGTGCTCTCGGCGCTCGGCTTCGCCGACCTGCTCGAACGTCGCCTGCCCGATGCCCGGTCCCGGCTCACGAGTGCCGTGCAGGCCATCCCCCATCACGTGGGCACGTGGCACGCCCTCGGCTGGACCTGCCTGCTGCAAGGCGACCTCGACGCCGCGCTGCAGGCCTTCCGACACGCGGTGGACCTCGACCGGAACTTCGCGGAAAGCCATGGCGGCCTGGCCGTCGTGCTCGCGGTGCGCAACGAACGCGAGGCCGCGGCCGAGTCCATCCGGCGCGCCATGGGGCTCGACCGGGAGAACCTCTCCGGCCGCTATGCCCAGGCCGTGCTCGACGGCGAGGCCCGGGACCCGCGCCAGCTGGACGCGCTGGCCACCCGGCTGCTCGGCGGTCGAGCCGCCCCGTTCGGCGGTTCGCTGCGCGAGCTGCTGCCAAGCATCCCCTCCGAGAAGCCGTGACCCGGGAGCTCCGCGATGAAGGTGCTGGTCATCCACCAGAATTTCCCGGGCCAGTTCCGCCACCTGGTGCAGGCCTGGTCGGCCCGCCCGGGCTGGGACGTGCGCGGCATCGGGCTCGATACCGCGCCCGGCCTGCCCGGCTTCAGGCGGCTGATCCGGTACCGCCTGTCGCGGCCGCTCACCCGCAAGCAGCATCCCTACCTGCGCCAGATGGAGTCCGCCACGCTCCACGGGCAGGCCGTGGCCCGCATCCTCACACGGCTCGCGCGAAGCGGCTTCACGCCCGACGTGATCGTGGCCCACCCGGGCTGGGGCGAGACGCTCTATGCGAAGGACGTGTTCCCCGACACCCGCCTCGTGCACCTGTGCGAATGGTTCTACAACGCCGACGGGGCCGACCTGGGCTTCGACCCCGAGTTCCCGCTGAGCCTCGACGACCGCGCGCGCATCCGCACGTGGAACGCCCTGCACACGCTGAACCTGACCCACTGCGACGTGGCCATCAGCCCGACCGAATGGCAGCGCAGCCGGCACCCGGCCATCTTCCAGCCGAAGATCACCGTGCAGCATGAAGGCATCGACACCGAGACTCTCGGCCCGGACCCGAAGGCCACCTTCACGACACCGGACGGCACCACCGTGAAGGCCGGCGATCCGGTCGTGACCTACGTGGCCCGGAACCTGGAGCCCTACCGGGGCTTCCACGTCTTCATGCGCGCGCTCGAGAAGCTCCAGAAGATCCACCCCACCTGCCAGGCCCTGGTCGTCGGCGCCGACGGGGTCAGCTACGGGAGCCGGCCGCGGGAGGCAGCAACCTGGCGCGAGCACATGCTGCGCGAGGTCTCGCTCGATCCCTCGCGCACGCACTTCCTCGGACGCATCCCTCATCCCGACTACCTCCGCGTGCTGCAGGTGTCGGCCGCCCATGCCTACCTGACCTACCCGTTCGTGCTCAGCTGGTCGCTGCTGGAGGCCATGGCGTGCGGTGCGCCCATCGTCGCGTCCGACACCGAGCCCGTCCGGGAGGTGCTGACCGACGACGGGGGACAGACCCGGCTGGTGCCGTTCTTCGATGCGCAGCGGGTGGCCGACACCCTGCAGGAATCGCTGGCACGGCGCGAGCGTCCTCGTGCGGCATGGGCGTCGCGGGCGGCGTTCGGGCGCTTGGCGGGGTTGACCGGCTACGACCGGGCGATCGGTGCACCGGTCCTCGAACCGAGGGCGGCTTGGTGATGAACCTGCGTTCCAGTCGGGATTGCTCAACAAAGTTCGCCACCGGGGGATGGATTGACTGCGGGGGGATTCCGGACGGCCACCAGGCGGCCGGGCCTCGCTGACCTGGACCGCACGACATGTTCCCCATCATCACGATGCACCACCTCCGGGCCATCAAGGCCTGGGCGGACGCGAACGGCGGCCAGGCCCAGCTGGACCTGTCCAGCTTCGAGCTGGAAGTGAAGGCCCGGAACCGCTTCTACCGGCTGCTGCCTCAGTTCATCCAGGAAAAGGATGGCCGCCGGCTGCATGTGAATCAGCTTTCGCCCGAGGTCACGACCTTCATCGGGTGGCGTCCGTACCCGCCCCTGCGCCTGTCGCTCTCCGCGGACAAGCTGGTCTTCAAGCAGGCGCTCGCAAGTGCAGGCCTGCCCACACCCGCAGCCTGGCCGAGTTCGGCGGAAGCCCGCTCCGACTTCGTCCTGAAGCGTTCCGTGGGGTCCTTCGGTCTTCAGCTGGCCGGCCCCTTCCGGCAGGGAGCGCTTCCCACGGCGCCGTCGGCGCTGGTTTCGACGTCGACGCCGGGCAAGCTCTTTGCGGAGGCCTTCGTCGAAGGCGAGAACGTCAAGGCCTGGTTCTGGGGCGCCCGCCCGGTGCACCTGCAACGGATGCCCTATGCCACGGTGCGCGGCGACGGCCACCTGGACGTCGACACGCTCGTCACTCGGCGCCTCGCCCAGGCCGGGAAGGATTGGTCGCTTCACCCCGAGCGCGAACACATCCTGAGCAGCCTGGCCTACCAGGGTGTGGCGCCGGGCACCGTGCCGAACGCCGGGCAAGTGCTGTGGCTCGACTACCGCTACGGACGCACCTTCTCGCCCAACGAACGGCGCTTCGAGGCGGAAGACAACGCCTGGCACGCGTTGCCGCCCGAACAACGCGGCCAGGTGACCGCGATGGGCGACTGGCTGCTCAGGACACTCCACGGCGAGACCCGGGCGCCGGTGCTCTGCACCGCCGACGGCGTGCTCGATGCTCGGGGCACGATCTGGTGGCTCGAACTCAACTCGAACCCCGTCTGCCCGCCGAACGCCTACTTCGCGATGCTGTCCACGCTGTTCGGCACGTCGGCGGAGGCGCCGGCGACGGCCTATGCGCGGGGGCCGCTGGCGTCACAACCCGTTGGAACCGCGACGTGAACGAGCGACCGAGCGCGGATGACCAACGGGGTCCCCACAACGGAGACCATTGGACACCGATGCTCGCGGGCGCCAGCTGCATCCGCCTTGATTCCGACAGCGCCGTGCTGGTCGTCAGGAAGGCGGCGGCCAATGTCGAAGTGCGCGCGCCACGCGGTCTGCTGGACCGTGTCTTCCAGCTGTGCGACGGCACCCTTGCCATCGACGAAGTGCTGGCCCGTGTCGACGAAGGCCCCGACCGCGCCGAGATGGCCGGGTTCCTCTCCTTCCTTCGCCAGGAAGGGGCGCTCATCGATGCGGCCATGGCATGTGCGGAGGCGTTGAGGTACGGCTTCCAGGCGAGCCCATTCGGTCCGGCCAGGCCGCGTTCGACGCCACCACTGCGCCAGCCGTTCGAAGCGCAGGACAGCCAGCGCACGTTCAGCGGCCGGCGTGTCTCCGCGAAGGCGCTGCACTCGATGCTCTGGTCGCTCGCCGGTGTGGTCGACGCACCGGTCCATGCCGCGCCGCGCCGAACCGTCGGACCTCCGGGGGGGCTTCACTTGCTGAAGGTGTTCGTCGCGCTGCGCCACTCGGTCGGCTCCCACCCGGCAGGCGTGTACGAGGTGGCGTATCCGCGAGCCCGCGTGGTGCGGCTGGACCTCGTTCAGGAAGACGTTTCGCCACTGCCGCTGTGCATCGCCGAGCCGTGCCCTTTGACCTTCGCGACGGGCATGGTCTTCCTCGCGGCCGATGCGACCGCCGCAGCGCGGCACCACGGAAATCGTTCCGTGCAGTACCTGTTCATGGAGGCCGGCGCTGCGCTGCACAACATGGCGTTGACCGTCTCCACCCTTGGTCTCGGCCAGTCCCCTGTCCGCGACTTCTGCGAGGGTCCGGCAACGGCCTTGTGCGGCCTCGATGGCCACCACATCATCCTGGGCGCTGCGACTTTCGGCGCGCCGGCGACCGACGCACAGCGGGCGCTGCTGGCGCACGCACCAGAGATCGAATTCTCGTGGATCGGGAACCCATCGCCGCACTTCGCCGCCTCAGGACACCAGGCCCATGTCCGTCTGGCCGGGAGTTCCGGAACCAGCCTGTCCGCCTGGGGCTGCAACTCGGATCCGGCCCTCGCGGTGCGCAAGGCCATGGCGGAAGCCATCGAACGGGACGGATTCCATTCACCGCGTGGCCTCGTCCGTGCATGTGCCGACGAGCTGTCGAACCCCGTCGACCCGCGAACCTGCATCACCTACAGCGACGCCCAGTTCGCGGCGGGGGGTTTTCCGTTCGCGAGGTTCGACGCCAGCCGGCCGTGTGAATGGGCCGTAGGCAAGGAGCTTGCGTCGGGAGCGGAAATGCACGTGCTGGCCGACCTCGTGTACGCGCAGCAGGCATTGCGCCACCATGGCCACGCATCGTCCCCGCCGTTCACGTTCGCCACCAGCTCGGGGTGCGCCGCGGGCCTCACCGAGGACGATGCGATGGAGCGCGCCCTGCACGAACTGGTCGAGCGGGACGCCTTCATGCGGCACTGGCTGCAGCAGGCGCCCGGTGAACTGATTCCGGCAGGCCTGTGGCCTCGGACGATCAAGGGCCGAGTGCTGCGGCTGGAGGCGGCCGGCTGCAAGGTCACGCTTCAGCGGCTGCGCAGTCCGTGGCTGCCGGTGGCATTCGTGGCCGTCCAGCATGCCGAGCGGCACTTCACGACTGTCGGCGCTGCGGCGCACCCCGATTTCACGCAGGGCATCGAACGTGCGCTCGACGAGGTGGAGTCACGGGTGCAAGGCTGGATGCACGGCCACGTGCCATCGGTTTCAACGCCGGCTCAAGTGCTCCATGCGCAGCATCACCTGGACCTCTACGGACAGCCTGATCATTTCGAGCGAGCCGACGCCGTCCTGTTCCCAGCCGCTTCCGCGCAGGCCAGTCGATGGCCTCGAGCCACGGCCGCCACAGCAGGACTCGGCCGGCTCGTGAACCGCATGACCCGGGCGGGCCTCCGGCCCCTGCTGTTCGACATCACGCCTGAGCGCCATTGCATCGACCAGGGGCGAACCGCGCTGCGCGTCGTGCGCGCCGTGGTGCCCGGACTCATTCCCCTGGCATTCGGCGAAGGGCGCCAGCCGCTCGGCATGGTGCCGTCCCATCACCCCGGGGCAGAGATGCCTCATCCGTTTCCCTGACCGCTCCACTCACCCACGAAGAAAGGTTTGCCATGGACATCACCAGCTCCCAAGTCGATCCGTCGTCCTCCACGCGCGATCACACGATCCGCACAGACGCCCTCATCGGGCACGCCGCGCCGCAGCAGAATCGCTGGACCGCGGTCCGGCACGTGCGCCTGCAGCGCGACGTCGTGGTGCCGCTCAGCACCGGCGAGGGAGGTGACTCGGCGGGAGGGTGAGTTCTCAGGCTGGCGTGTGCCTTGCACGCCAGCCCTCAGCAGCTCGCGGCGCTCATGCACGAGCTTACTTGCTTGCGGTTCGGAGGCAGCGGGCAAGATCTGACCCCGAAGGTATGCCGCTTCAAGGACGCTTCAAGGCGATCCGCGTCGACCGTGAGGCCTATCTCCTGGAAGTCTGCCGCTATGTCGAAGTGAATCCCGTCCGAGCGAACTTGGTGGTCGATCCCATCGAATGGCGATGGTCCAGCTTGCGGGCCCATCTGGGAATCGAATCCTCACCGAGCTGGCTGGACACCAGGCAGCTGTACGCCATGCTCCTCGGTCGTGTCGCAAACGATGCTGAGGATCGGCAGAATGCCCGGTACCAATACGCTGAACTCGTCGCCGCTGCCCGTGGTCTTCGACTGTGGGACGACTCGCTCCGTCAACAAATCTTCCTGGGTGACGAAGCATTCGTCGAGCGAACGCTCTCTATGGCGGACCCCAAGCGGCGAACTTCGCCTGAAGTGCCGACCATCCAACGAGCGGCTCCCTGGACGCTGAAGCAGTGGTTGGCTGTATGTCCGAGCCGGGATGAAGCGCTGCTCCGCGCGCACGTCGACAGTTTGCTTTCCGTGACAGCCATCGCCAGAGAGTTGAACCTCTCCGTCTCCAGGGTGAGCCGGCTGATCAAAAGACAGAAGGACAGACTTAACGACGCGGGGGCAACGGGCAAGACTTGACCCCGAAGGTGCCCAGGGAACCGTTCGTGCCGGCAGACGCGCTGCCATCCTCCGCGCTTGACGACTCAAGTCCGGCAAGGCCGCTCGCGTTCGACGCAAGCAGAACCCCGGCACTTGCATCGAGCTTCCGAGGATTTCGGAACGCCGATTCGAAGACTTCCGAAGCCGTCAGCTGCTCCGCGAGGGAACTGCCCAACGCATTGCCAAAAGCAAAAGGCCCGCTCGGGCCTTTCTCGTGAATGTTGAAGCTATTGACTCTTCGAGCCCACCCGTCTTGTTGCCTCTTCCAAGTTCATCTCGAAAACAAGCCTTAGCATTCTTACTATGCGCAAGTCATGCAATCCATCAGATTTCGCCACGTCAATCAACTGCTCGGGCGAAAGGCCAAAGCTTTGCAGCAACCGATACCTCTCATAGTCCGTGTCATCATGGGGTTCTCGCGCTTGATTCTCGGAACGAGGAAGAGAATCAAAAATCTGAGTTGACTCGAAATCCAAGAACAGCTCTTCCGCCATCGTCGCTTGCACAGCAACAAAAGGGTCGATGTGCTGCTTCAAGCGCTCCAAGGCCTTCAGAAGATTGGCTCGACAGACTTTGCGAAGTGCTTCATTCATGATATTTCTCAGTGCTGAAATGCACCAAATTTATTCTGGTACATGCGTGAATAACGGGTAGCTACGGCCTCAACATAATTCTCTTCGAAGGAAAGGGGCCCGGTCAAGAGGTCTAACGCCTTGTAATTTCCTGATGCCGCCTGCCGTCCCAGCCGAACATGCATTTCCTCATGAAATACTGTTTTGAACAGCTCGCTGTCTGTTACCAACCCCATTTCTCCTACGAAGGTGCGCTCTGCCCCGACAGGAACCGCCGGATAGCTAAGTGCCCCACCATAGTTCGAGCCTTGCCTGAACTCTGGCTGAACAGTCAGCCTGACGTTTCCCTTAAGATTTGAAACAAAGTCGCCTAGGTATTTCGCACCGTCACTTCGCGCCTCCTTATACGCGTACCAGTCATCCAGATTATTAAATTCCGGCGGCTTAACTTCGACCTCACGGAACTTCAGATGAGGCTTATTGGCAATGTGAGTCGCTCGCAACTCAACTTCAGCAGCCTCAGAACCCAATCTGCCGAGCTTACCGATAAATGGACCTGCGGCAAGCATCGCAGCATCTGTATTCGTCCCCTCTCCGAAGATGCTCCATCGCGCAACCTGAAACGCACCACCAAGCACCGGAGAGTATCGGCCAATGCGCACGCCAACGTCTGTCAGCAGACTATTGATAGGGCCCACCACGGAATTCTGTTGCTCACCCCATGAAGGCGCGAGCGCCGTTTCCGAGGACGTGTCGGCGAGCGCAGTTGCAACTCGGCGATTGCGCTCCAACACTTCCTGCCTGTTGCGCGCATTCTCTACCCTATTGCGGGTCGCCAGCGCGGCCTCAAACCGTCCATCGGCAGCCAGTTCCTCTGCGCTCTTGTCCGGGAGGACGTACGCCTGACCAAAGGACCGCGACGGCCGCTCTGGAGGCTCAACGTAGTCGGCTGCGACATACTCTTCCGCAGCGCTGCGGCCAACATTCGGGATGCGCACCGGACCATCCACCAACGAGGTTACCTGTGGCAAGCGCCCTTCTAGCGGCGAGGTCTGCAATTCCAAGTCCCAACCTTCAGGGAGCCGCTTCAACTTAAGGAGACCGCTCGTGCCGGCAGACGCGCTGCCATCCTCCGCGCCTGACGACAACTCAAGTCCTGCAAGGCCGCTTGTGTTTGACGCAAGCAGAACCCCGGAACTTGTGTCGAGCTTCCGGGGATTTCGAAATGCCGATTCAAAGACTTCCGAAGCCGTCAGTTGCTCCGCGAGGGAACTGCCCAACGCGTTGCCAAACGCATCCGCCGCAACTCTCTCAACCGTCACACGCCCGCCGCGAACCGCCGCTGCCGCCAGCCCCGCCGCAATGCCGGTCAAGGTCGCCCTCCCAACACCGGCAGCGTTCTCCAGCGCAATGTTGGTGACAACGTTCGCACCAGCGTTGACTGCGGCGACCCCTGCCATCTGGTTCAGCACGCCGGAAACCGCGGAACCGACCGCCGTACCCAGTGCTGCAGCCGCGACGTTGCGCCACTCGAACTTCGGTTGCAGACCGACGGCCACCGCAATGCCCTGAGTCACCGCGTTCGACACGGCTGCTGCAACGACGGCGGTGGCCGTCGATTGCGCGGCACCCATCCCTACGCCACCCACACCGGCAGTGACCAGCGCAGACAGCGCCGACAGCCCCACCTGCTTCCAGTCGAACCGGTCCTGCATGCCCATGGCCATCGCGGCCAGTTGCCCTGCAACAGAACCAGCCGCTGCCCCAACTGCGGCGGAAGCAAGGAAGCTGCCGGTCGAAACCACCGTCCCGGTCGTTCCCACGACCACCCCAGTGCCCGCTGCGGCTGGCGTTGCGAACTGGGTCAGATACCACTGTTGCGTGATGGCCGCGACCACAATCACAACAACGGCCACGAGGATCATCCCGACCCCACCACACCCGCCCCCCCCCGGCGAAGGCATGTTGGGCGTCCGATCCCCCGTGATCTTCGTCGGGTCATACGGCTTGTACGTATCCGCATTGTTGCGAATCGTCCCCACCACACTCGGCAGATTGATCGTCTGCCCCACCCGCAGATCCCGATCCCCACTCAGCCCGTTGGTCTCCGCAATGCGGTACCACTGCCCCTCATCCCCGTAGGCCTCACGCGCAATGCTCCGCAACGTGTCCCCGGCCTTCACCTGATAGGACCCCACCGACGCCGTCGGATAGTTCCCCGTGATCGGCTGGTACCCGAAGTTGAAGTCAGCCAGCTCGGTCAGCCGGGGGTTGCCATCCTCCAGCCGCGGGTTCATCTCGTTGATGCCCACGCCGTACCGCCCGAGCACTTCCCCGTTGACCACCACCTGCCGCTGCACCGTGCCCACCTGCGTCACGTACAGCGCATGCCCGGCCACGTCGTTGACGAAGGCGCGGTTGTTCTCCGACTTCGTCTCATCGAACAACCCGATCAGGTTCCCGTTCAGGTCGTACTTGCTTTCGGAGGAGCCGATGTAGAACTTGTCGCTGCGGCCATTGACCTTGCTTTCCTTGTAGCCGTCGTAGGCCGCATGCTGGTACGTGTACCAGTTCGTGTACTCGTTCGCCTTCGTGACGATGTAGGCCTCGAGGTTCCCCGCCGCGTCGTAGTCCGTGTACGCGATGTGGTACATCGGGACCGTCCGGTCCGCATTGAGCACCGTCTGGCGGACCAGGCGGCCGTTCTCGTCGTACCGGTTGACGCGGGACTCGAGTCCGAGCGTCTCTCCAGGCGCCACGCCCGTGTTGAATGCCGCGGCATAGCCTGGCGGCAAGTTCTCGGGCCCCGTGCTGATCACGCGGCCGACGGCGTCGTAGCGGCGGTGGTCGACCTCCGTGCCATCACGCTTCGCACTGACCAGGCGGTTCAATGCGTCGTACTCGTAGGTCTCCTGCACGTGCTTGTCGGTGGCCGGGTTGGTGTCCAGCTCCCAACTGTCGGGGGTGCCGGGATCCCACATGGGGTCACCGTGCTGGTCGACGGTCATGTGACCAGGAATGCCCGGAACGAACTTGACCTTGTTCCCGAGGTAGGTGTCGCTCACCCGGTTCCCGTTCAGGTCGTACCCGACGATGTGACCCGACTTGCCCGGAATGATGTTCCCGTTGGTGTCGCGCACCGCGATCAGTTGACCGTCCGAACCGACTTCGACCCCGGTCTGCCGGTTCATCGCGTCATACGTGAAGTAGCGCTCGTCGTCCTTGACCACGTCCGTGCCGGGAACGCTCAAGCTCGACACGAGCGCATGGGTGCGCACGAAGGTGCGGTTCCCCACGAGGTCGTACTGGATGTCGATGCTCATGCGCCCATCGCTGACCGAACGCATTCGTCCCATCGCGTCATAGGCGATCACGTTGTCCTGGTAGACCACGCCGTCCTGCGTGGTCTTCTCGCGCACGTGGCGCCCCCCAAGGTCGTACGCATACTCCGTCACCTGCTTCAGCGACTTGTCGGTGATCTTGAGCAGCCGCCCGGCCACGTCGTACTCGTTGAGCAGCTGTTCGTTCACCGGACTGAAGCGGGTGCTGAACGTCGTCACCAGCTGGCGCGCGTGGTCGTAGGTGTAGCGGAACGCGGCTCCACCCAGGTCCGTGCGTTCCTGCAGCGCACCGAAGTAGTCGTAGGTCCACGTCGAGGCCTTGCCGTTTTGGTCGATCTCGGCAGTCTTGCGACCCTGCACGTCGAACACGGACCGTGTCGTGTACGCCGAGCCACCGGGCTGCGTCGTATGGATCACGTGGCCCGCCAGGTCGTACTGGTAGCGCAGCGTTTCGCCGGCGCCACCGCTCCACTGCCCCGTCGTCTGCGTGAGCCGGCGACCGGCCTGGTCGTAGGTGTTGCGGTCAACGAGGTTGGCGTCCTGCCACACGGCGACCATGCCCAGCGCAGGATTGGCCGCGTCCGGCGACGAGGCGACCTGCACCGTGGCGTGGCGGGTCGTTGTCAGGCGCCCCAACTTGTCGTACTCGAACGTCGTGGTGTTCTTGACCTTGGCGGCCTCTTCCTCTTGCTGGAGCAGCCGATCCTTGTTGCCTTCCGCGTTGATGGTGCGGACCTTGTTGCCGAACGCGTCGTAGGCATGGGTCACCACGCCAAGATCGGCGTGGTGCTCCTCGACGAGCTGGCCGCCCGCGTCGAGCACTTGCCAGTTGATGGATCCGCGTGCGTCCTTCACCGCCACCTGCTGGCCCAGCGCGTCGTAGAACACGCGCGTCTCGGCCACAGTGACGGCGCCCGTGCCGGTGGCACCGGTGGGCTTGCCCTCGTAGACGAGCTGGTTGCTGGCGTTGTAGCCGTAGGTGGTCAGCCACTCCTCGGTGCGGGCGTCCGTCATCGTGAGCACGTTCCCCCAGCGGTCGGTGGTCTGCTTGACGACGGCGCGGGACGCCGAGCCGGAGGAACCCGTCCCGGACACGGAGATGGTCCGGTCCGCATGGATCTCGCCGGTGTAGACCGTGCTGCTGGTGCCTCCGCCCACCTGAGACGTCACGCGGAACTCGAAGGCGCCTGCGGGCAAGGCCGCGAGATTGAAGCGCAGCATGTCGGTGAACAGCTGCGGCTGCTGCGGGAACGCGGACCACGCGCCGCCACTCCCCGAGGGACGGATCTCGAGCGCCAGCGTGGCCGTCGCATCGGCCGGCCGAGACACGTCGAGGGACTGCCCGCCCGAGCCCGGCGCACCGTCACTGATCTTCTTCCAGTCGCCCGCCGCGTCCTTCTTCCACACGACGACCCGGCTGACGGTGCTGATGCCCCCGGAGTTGAACTGCCAGGTGGTGCTTTCGTCGTAGCCGGCCACGGCCGGCGTTTCACCCGCGCCCCATTCGAATGTCACCCCGGTCTTCGCCACTTCGGAGGTGAACGTGGCGGTGGTCGATCTCGTGACCACGGGTGCGGTGTGCTGGACCGTCTGCCCGCTCCCGTCGATCCAGTAGTACGGCAGCGGGAGAGGCGCAGTCAGGTACTCCACATCGACTCGAACGTCCCCGGCCCCGAGGCCCGTGAGATCGGGCCAGCCCAGCGTGACCTTGTTCCAGTCGTAGATGTAGGTGTTATCAGTCGGCGAAACGACGATCGTCAGGTTTTCCGCCACAGCGCTGACGGACGAGTTCGTGACGCGAACGCCCTGGCCGACGCCCGAGGTCGAGAGCACCGCGCCCCGCTGCTCCTGAACGTGGCCCAGGGCGTCGTAGAAGGTCTCGCTGCGTCGCGTGCTGCCCCATTCGGCAGCGGCCTTGGCGCTGCCGAATGTCTCGAAGTCACGGTTGTCTCCGCCGGATCCGGTGCTGCTCAGTTCCGCAGTGCGATTGCCCTGGAGATCGTATAGGAAGACCCGATCAATCCCGTCGCCGCTGTTCGTCGCCCACAGCCGTCCCGCCGCATCGTATCGGAAATATTCCTGCCATCCGTCGTTCAACCCCTTGCGGATGACTTCCCCGAAGGCGTTGTACTCGAACTGGGTCTTGACCTTGCTTGGTGCAGACGTGACCACGGTGTCCGAAGGGGGCGTGGTGCTCGAAGTGGTGTCGTCCCAGAGCGTGACCCAGACGCCTCCCACGAGCTGCTTCACGCGCAGGTGGTTCACGGCCGAGATACCGTGATCCTGGCTGAAAGGCATCTCGTACCACGACAACTCGGCGCCACTCATCACCTGGTTGGCGGCGAACTCCTGAGCGTGCTGTCGAGGCACGCTCCAATCTCCAATCCATTCGCCGTAAGGATCTTGATGGCCAATGACAAGCGTCGTGTAGTCCAGTTCCACGCGAACGGACCCACCAGCAGGATCGGCCAGCAACGACCAGTCGACCTTGACCCGAGTCGTGCTGTCGTTCGAGGTGGAAGACTGGGCTGTGATCTTCCAGCCTTCCAAGCCACCGGTGCGCTGCAGCTCGCCTGCGGTTCCCGGGTCGTACGTCGCGACGAGTCGACCCAGCTTGTCGTACTCGTTGACCTTGAACAACGTGCTGTCCGCGACCAGCTTTCCGTTGACCGCCACCGGCGCCCCTGACGTCACGCCGCGCCAGCTCTTGGCCAGCTCGCCCCGCGCGGTGTAGGACATGAACGAGCTGTAGCCCTCCGCGTCGGTGACCTGCGTCACATGGCCGTGCAGGTCATAGGCCGAAAGCGTGCGGCGGTCGGCCGCATCGAACTGGCCGACCAGGGCCGCGATTTGGGTGCTCGTCGAAACGCCTGTGAACTCACTGGCAGCCCCCTGGGCGCCCTTCGCCAGTTCGATCTGGACGACCACGTTGCCGTGCACGTCGCGCTGGAAGATCGTGAGCGGTCGGAGCAGCTGTCCGTCGGGTCCGGTGCGCGCGGGCGCGATCACTGCAGTGACCCGGCCCAGCGCGTCGTAGTAGCTGTAGGTCGAGTTGCCCAGCGCGTCGGTCGTGGCCGTGAGGTTGCCCACGGCGTCGTACCCGAACGTCGTCGTCACGTTGACGAAGCTGCTGGTGGCCGCGGCCGCCTGGGCCGCGGAACTGGCGGCCACATGGACGCGGGTTTCGGTCTCCTTCCGGTTCAGCGCGTCGTACGTGTAAGTGACGCGGCGATCCTTGTCGGCGTTGGGTGCGGGTGTCCCGGCGGATTCGAGGTCCCAGGTGCCGGCGGAGAGTGGGTCGGCGTACTCGGTCACCGACGCGAGGTTCCCGAAAGGGTCGTAGGTGTTCGTCGTGCGGTAACCGAGCGCATCGACCGTGTCCACCAAGTGACCAAGGCCGTCGAAGTACTGGTAAGTGTCGATCCAGACACCCCCCGTTTCGGAGCCGGACCGCAGCGACCGGATCAGGACAAGATGGCCGAACGCGTCGTACTCGTTGCGGGTGACCTTGCTTCCGTCGGCGGCGATGCCACTGCTCGATTCGTAGGTGTAGGTCTGCGGTTCGCGCACGACCAAAGCCCGTCCCAGGTAGTCGTACTCGGTGTCGATGCGGCGGATCCGGCCTGCGGCGGATCCGGCCTGCACCGCCGCATCCAGGGCCGGTGATGTCAGCGCGTCGGCCGCATCGGCGGGAGCGCTGGGGGGCAGCGCCACGGGGTCCGCATAGCGAATGACGGAGATCGCGTCTCCAAAGGTATCCCGCAGGTACTGGGTGACACCACCCAGGGCATCGACGTCATAGACGACGCGGTTCGCCTGGTCGTACACCTTGTAGCTGGCGTTTCCGGCCACGTCGATGTTCGCCACGGCATTGCCGAACACGTCGTAGATGGTGCTTGTGGTCAAGGCCTGCAGCGAACTCTCCACGCGAGTGGCCAGACCGCTCGCGCCATTGGACTGCACCGACGCGATGTCTTCGTTGTAGACCCGCACCGGGGGATGGGTCACGCCGACCTGCCGCCCCATGGCGTCATAGCGGTAGAGCGTGGACCGCTCACCCGAGGTGCCCTTGGCCTCGGTCCGGCGCAACAGGTTGCCCAGTGCATCGTATTCGTACTCGGTCACGAGTTGAACGGACAGGGCCTGGCCTTCGGCCAAGTCAGCCGTCCCGTTCGGGGTCATCTCCGTGATCGTCACCGGCGGGGCCGTCTCGGTGAGCAAACGACCTGCCGCGTCATAGGCGTACTGCCAAACGCTGCCCTTCTTGTTCGTGAAGCTCGTCTTGTCCCCGAACCCGTTGTAGGTGTAGGACTCCACCTCATTGCGAGCATCCGTGGTGCGGATCAGCCGGTTCACCTTGTCGTATTCGAACCGGGTGGTCTGGTCGAGGCCCGCGGCTGGCTCCGGGTTCTGACCGAACACCGTGGGCCTGTTCGCCCACCGGGTGGTCGACGTCACGTTCCCCATGTCGTCGTACTGGGTGGTCGTGACGTAGCCTGCGGCGTCCGCCGTGTAGATCAGGCGATTGGCGTCGTCGTAGACATGTCGGGTAATGCGATTGCCAGCGGCCTCCTCGCGGACAGTTGTCGGATCCGCACCGGGGTCCACTGGCTCGGCGAACTGCGTCCTGGCGGTGACGTTGCCGTTCTCGTCGTAGTCGATGTGTGTGACGGCACCGGTGGGATCGGTGGTGTCCGTCAAACGGCCGGCGGCGTCGTACACGAACACCGTAACCCGGTCCGCCAGGTCCGTGGGGTAACTGCCCCATTCCGTCCCGCCTTCGAACGGAGCCGCATGTTCGGTGCGGCGGGTGACATTGCCGGTTTCGTCGTATTCGATGTGAGTGACGGCGCCAGAGGCGTCCACGACGTACTCGGCGCGATTGACCACGTCGTAGCGCGTGAGGGTGCGCTGATCACGGGCCGAATCGGCCGTCGGAGCCGGGTCGCTGGATCCGTCCCACGTCGCCAGGTCGATCGCGTTCGCGTAGGCGATGCGTTCGGACACGTTGCCACGGTTGTCGTAGCGGAACTCGACGACGGCACCGGTGCCGTCGACGGTGTAGTGCAGGCGACCGTCGCGGTCGTAGCGGTTGGTCTGGACGACGTCCAGGCCGGGGGACCGGAAAAGGTCCAACGCCTCGCTCAGGCTCGACGGCACGGGATTCACGTCGGGATCGAGAGAGGAGAAGTCGACCACCTTCGCAAATCGCGTTGTGCGCGTGATGCGCCCCTCCGCGTCATACTCGTAGAACGTGAATCGGCCAGCGAGGTCTGTGGTGAAAATCGGTCGATCCGCAGGCCCATACGCCGTCATCGACACGCGCCACGCGTCGTTCTCATCGGTGGCCCATACATCGAAGCCGCCGCTCGTCGTCAGGTTGCCGTTCGCATCGTAGCTGAACATCCGGAAAAGGCCCGGCAGTCCCTGTTCACCGGATTCCCGCGTCTCCGACGTCCGACGGCCCAGCGAATCGTATCGGTAGGTCGTACGCACACGATTCGGGTCCGTGAAGGTCAGCGTCCGCCCCACTTCGTCGTATGTGTAGTTGGTCTCGATGTGCAGGTCGCTTGGATCGACGATCTGCGTGAGCACCCGGCCGACTCGGTCGTACTCCATCGTGGTGACCGTGCCACGGGGATCCGTGACCGAGCGCACCTGTCCCTTGCCGTCGTAGTCGTAGGTGGTGGTGAGCGCGAGTCCCTGAGGGTCGACCGTCCGCGTGAATACGCGGTTGGCCGCGTCATAGACGAACTCGGTGCGAACGCCACGCGCATCGACAGAAACGGTGAGGCGGCCCCCTGCGTCGTACTCGTTGCGCGAATCGTTGTCGAGGGCGTCGATGGTGTGAGTCAGGCGACCATCCCGGTCATGCACGTACCACGTCACGTAGCCGTCCGCTCCGCTGACGCTCGACGTCTCTCCGTGGATGTTGTGCACGGTCGTCACCGTGACGCCCTCCGGTGTGCGCACGGTCATGCTGCGCGCTTCATCCACGTACTCGTACGTCGTGGTGTTGCCCAACGCATCCGTCTGGGTGAGCTTGCGATCGAACGCGTCCCAGGTGCTCGAGCGGCGAGCGTTCGTCGGGTCGAGGGTCTGCACTACACGTCCCAGTCGATCGAATGCTTGCTGGCTTGCGAATCCGTTCCCATCGACGCTTCGCACCACGCGCCCGAAGGCGTCGTAGTCCGACCGAGTGGTGATCGCCTCGCCTTCCGGGTCGGCCACCACGCTGCTCACCAGCCCGCGCCGGTCACGGTCGAACTCGGTCTTCAGCCCATCGGCGCCCGTCGTGGTCTCGACCTCACCGAAGGCGTTGTAGGTGATGCCGGAGGTGTTGTTCAACGCATCGGTCGTCGTGGCCACTTGGCCACGCACCGTGTACGTGTAGCCGGTGACACTGTCGCGCACGAGGTCGTACCGGCCCTCGATGGCCGTCTTGACCGTACCGTCGAGCACGCCGCCCTGCATCGAACCCAAGGTCGGCTGAAGGACGCGGTTGTACAGACGCACCGTGGTTTCAAGCTGGTTCAGCGCGTTGTACTTTCGCTCCTCCACTTCTCCGCGTGCGTTGACCGTGAACCGGAGCCGGCCGTCCTCGTCGTAGTAGAAGACGGTCTTGTTCCCATTGGCATCGGTCGTGCTGGCGCGCCGACCGGCTGCGTCGTAGGCGTGCTCGACGCCGAACTCGGCCCAAACGAGCTCGATCTCCGCGGCCGTCATGCCCTCCGTGATGCGCGAAGAACCTTCGCCAGACAGCTCGCCGACGAGTCGACCCTGAAGGTCGTACCGAGCCGTGATGGTGCGAACCTCCTCCGTGCTGACGCCACGCGTGGTCGAAACGAGGTTGCCAACTGCGTCGTAGGTGAAGGCGGTGATAGCGCCCTCGGGGTTGGTCTCCTGCGTCAGACGGCCCAGCACGTCATAAACCCGCGACGTGACCTGCGCGCGTCCGTCGTACGACGGCCGGATGTCCAGCATCTTCATGCCGTGCCACGGTGCCACGGTCAGCGGCAGGCTGTAGCGGATGGTCTGGGTGACGCGACCCGACGCGTCGTAGACGTGCTCGGTGACGTAGTTCTCGGCGTCGATCTCGCCCACCAGTTGCCCGAGCGAGTCGTAGATGAGACGTGTGGTCTGGTCCGCGCCCGCAAGGGCCGCACTGGCCGTGGACGCGTCGATGGGCGTGGTGAGAATGGAGACCCCGGCACCGCCGAACTGATCCACGTGCGTGGTGCCATTGATGTACCAGTTCCCCAGGCGGACGGCAGGTTGCCCGGCCTGGCCGGTGATCTCGAGGTCCTTGCCATCGCGCCGGAAGACGATGGGGGTGGAAGTTGTGTCGACAAGCGGGTTCACCGGCGCGGCTTCACCCTGGAACTGGGCAAGTCGCTGCAGGAGGTCGTCTCGGGTCCACTCGGTTCCATCGGCGAAGCGGATCACCGCTGGGCCGGACTCGAGCTCAAGGCCGAGGAAGTTGCCAATGCTCAGCGTGTCGTCGCTGCCCCGCAACGTCAAATTCAGGTCCGAGTTCCAGGTGGGGGCCCACACGACCAGGTCGCCTGGGCCCACGCCTGCGCCCAACTGGATGACATCGCCGTTGCTCCATTCGGTCGACTCGCCGACCCTGTCCCATCCGGAACCGCGGCCGAAGTGGAAGACGTCTTCGCCAGCTCCCCCCTCGAATTCATCGTCCTGGCCACTGACGCCGCGGAAGACATCATCCCCCCGGTCTTGCCAGACGCGGACCTCATCTTCGCGTTCCACGGTCCACGTGGAATGTCCAGCAGCTTCTTCGATGGCCGCGCTGTCCCACACCGTGCCATCGGCGAAGCGCAGTTCATCCGGCAGGCTGTAGCTCCAGCCCCCGATGCGGTCGCCCGTGTCCGCGATGCGGATCTGGAACTCCCCGTCGTACAGAATGACGACCACGTCGGAAGGGCGAATGTCCGGAGCGAACTCGATCACGTTGAAGGCGTTGCCCTCTTCGATGCGGTCCAGCCAGTCATGGCCCGCCCCTCGCCCGAAGCGATAGGTGTTGTGGCCAGCTTCACCGACGTAGTAGTCGTCTCCGGCACCACCATCGAGGGTGTCGTCACCGTCACCACCGTCCAGTTCGTCGTCGCCGAGACCGCCGAGAAGCACGTCGTCACCACCGAACGCCTCGAGCGTGTCCGAATCCATGCTTCCGGTGAGCGTGTCTCCGAAATCGAAGCCCTCGATGTTCCCTTCCAGGGCTGTGGCGGTGGTTGCCAGGGCCCGGATGGCCGACTCGTTCCAGACCGTGCCGTTCTGGAAGCGGAACGACTGGATCGGCAGATCGCCCTGGGACCCGTCCGGCAGCTTCGATTCGATCACCAACTGGTCACGTGACCCGCGAAGGGTCACGACCAGCGCGCCATTGCGGACCACGATCCGCACGTCCTCCGGCGTGACGCCGGCGCCCAACTCGACGACGTCGACGTCACCCGCGGCGCCGCTACCGGCAGCAATGGTGTCGCGGCCGCTGCCCCGGCCGAACTGATACGTGTCGTTGCCCGCCCCGCCGTCCAGCAAATCGTCGTCGCCGCCGCCCACGAGGGTATCGGCTCCCGCCCGGCCGATCAGCGTGTCATCGCCGGCGCCACCCTGCAGCAACTGGCCCAGCGCGATGTGGGCTTCCAGGCGGTCGTCCCCGCTGGTCGCGGTCTCCACCTGTGCCAGCGTCAAGTCGTAGCTCCACGAGCTGGCTGTGCCGAAGAGGATCTCGGGATCGCTACTGCCGGCCTGCGAGCGATTCGCGAAGTACCCCGGTACCTCGAGGCGGTCGGCGGTCCCTTTGAGCACGAGGATGAGGGTGTCGCCCACGCGCTTGGCCTTGACGTCGCTCGGAAGGATGCCGGAACCAAGGCGGATCTGGTCCAGGGCCCCCGGCGTCGTGCCAAAGCCTGTGATGGTGTCGCTACCGAACCCCCGAGAGAACGAAAACACTTCCTGAGCCGACGTTCCCGTCAGGAGGTCGCTTCCCGCAGGGGGCCCCGATGAGGCCTGGACGGCCGTCTGCACGTCTGCCACAGACCAGGTCGAACCATCCGCGAACCGGATGGTTTCGAGACGGACATCGACGTCGCCATAGTAGTCGGCGAGCGTGACGCTGTCGTCTGTGCCAATGAGCGACAGCACCAGATCTTGACCGACCTGCTTCGCCGAGACCTGATATCCGAAGATGCTCGGGCCGAACTGGAGTACGTCTCCCGTCTGGTAGCCATCTGATTCGCTCGAGAAACTCCAGTTGTGAATGGTGTCATGGCCACCACCGCGACTGAAGCGGTAGACGTCAGCGCCGGACCCGCCCCAGAGATGATCGTTCCCGATGCCACCGTCCAAGGTGTCGGAGCCATCGTTGCCATCGAGCGTGTCCCGGCCACTTCCACCGTAGATCGAGTCTCCCGCGTTGTACGAACCGGTCAGTCGGTCGGCGCCAGCTCCACCGTCGAGAGGCTCTGCCAGGAATTCCCCGCGAAGGTCAACGTCATCCGCCTGCTCGGTGGTCAAAGCCGCTCGATCGAAGATCTCCGCCCGATCCCAGATCACTCCGTCCGAGAACTTGATGGAAAAACTCGGCCCCCATGAGTACAGTGCGTCTCTCAACAGAAGCACGTCAGCGTCTGATATCCGCACCTCCAGGTCGTCGCCAACTCGTCGGACCGACAGCGCCGACCAGTTGCTCGGCACACCCAGGTCGACCCTGTTGTTATCCCAACCTTCCTCGAGTATCAGGTCCTCACCCGACCCGAGACCGAACTGGTAGACGTCGTACCCTGCTCCCCCCGCGAGGGTGTCGTCGCCACCTGCGCCGTTGAGCGTGTCGTCGCCAGCCCGGCCGACGATGGAGTCGGAACCCGAACCGCCGACCAAGGTGTCATCTTCGTGATCCCCGCCGACGACCAAGTTGATCGGGAGCCGAGCACGGATATCGCTCGCCTCCCACAACGTACCGTCGGAGAACTCGATGTATTCCAGAGCTCGGGCGTACTCGAGCTCCGAAAACATCGCACCATCGATGTCCCCGAAGTATTCGGACAGGAGAATGGAATCGCTGCTGCCTCGCAGCGAAATCAGCAGATCTCCGTCGACACGGCTGAAGATGAGATCGTCGGGAGTGATGCCTTCACCCAGGCGCAGCGTGTCGGCATCGTCGAAGCGATCGCCGTCGAATCCGCCAACGCCAATCGTGTCGCGCCCGGATCCGTAGCCGAAGATGTACACGTCGCGGCCGGACTCGCCATACAGATAGTCGTCACCCGCCCCGCCGTCCAGTGTGTCGTCGTCCCCAAGGCCGAGGGGTTCCGAGGACGAGCTGCTCCGCCCCTGCATCGAGCCGCCGGAACCTCCGTACAGTGCATCATCGCCCTGGCCGCCGAACAGCAAGTCAGAACCTTCTCGACCGTACAACGCGTCGTTGCGAGATCCGCCGTAGATCTCGTCCGGCCATTCCATGCCGATCAGCGTGTCGTTGCCCTCGCGTCCGCGGATCAGTCCCGGGAACAGGCCGTCCGTCATCTGCTGATAGTGCGAACTCCCCATGGAAAGGCGATGCAGGATGTCCCGCACCCCCCATTCCGTGCCGTCTGCGAATCGGATCTTTCCGACCGAAGGCTGGCCTTCGCTGCCGTCGAAGCCATTGAAGAAGCTCTCGACAACCAAACGCTCGCCGGTGGGCAGCATCAGCCACAGCCTCGAACTCCATTCCGTGCTGCCCAACGTGACATCCTGCGGCCGGATGCCGGGGCCCATCTGGATCACGTTGGACTCGCGATACTCCCCGTCGTCATACTCATACTCGTAGGAGATGGTGTCGTTCCCCGAGCCGTAGCCATACAGGTAGGTGTCGCTCCCACTGCCCCCCATGAGCATGTCGTCTCCGCCACCTCCATCGAGCGTGTCATCGCCGGAGCTTCCAGAGAGTTCGTCATAGCCTTCCGCCCCGGCGATCACGTCATCACCTGCGCCCCCATTGACGTAGTCGTTGCCCATGGTGCCGAGCACGAGAAGGTCGGCGTCGGAAGTCCCATCTGCACTCGCCTGGACCCCGAGAGCAGCCAGCTCCTGGAACACCGCGGAGCCCTCCGGCAGCGCGCGCACCCATTGGCGCAGCAGCGCCAATCCATCGAAGCCGGAAGCCCTCAGCGTGACATGAGCTTCCCGCACCAGGCGAACCAAGTCGGTGAATGCGCCGATCTCGTTCACTGCCTTGAATGCTTCCAGCCGAGACACCAGCGTCGCCGCATCGACCAGTCCCGCGGTTCCGTCGCCAATGTTCTGTGGAGTCGGACGACCGGCCACTTCGTTCGGCCGAACGTAGGCCGTTGACGGAGCGGTCGCCCCTTGCGGCACCACCACCGGCGGGGTGCGTTCGTTCACCAGCGGACCCACCACCCGCGAAGCGAAGCGCGTCTTGGCACTCAGCCGGCCAGCCCCGTCGTACTCGTACAGGGTGTAGTAGTTCTCCGCATCGACCTCACCCACCACACGCCCGTCTGCGTCGTAGAACGTGCGTGTCGTGCGATCCTTCGTTCCGTTTGGGGCAACCGAGAACGGCGACGTGATGGGCGCCAGGCCCGACGCCGGCACGGACACCGTGTCGTCGTACCGGGTCACGGAAACGACGCGCGAGGCGCCGTCGTACCGGGTCTGCGTCACGTGACCCAGAGCATCGACGACCTGCACGAGGCGGTTGGCCGCATCGTAGATGCGCCACTCGCGCTGGTTCATCGTCGAGTTCGCCGGGCGGATGGCCGACAGCGACACATTGGCGGGTTCACCTCCGGCAGTCACCAGCGCAGCCGTGTTGACCTTGGTCGCATGGACGATGGTGCCGGCCAGCAGGTTGTTCGTGTGATAGACGTACTCGGTGAGCGTGCCGTCCGGATCGACGTCGCCCACCTTTCGGCCGGCAGTGTCGTAGACGGACCACCGGGACACGCCTGTCGGGTCGGTCGTCATGAGGAGACGGCCGTCCGCGTCGTAGTGGTAGCGGGTCTCCCCGAGCGAGGCCGCAGCCTGGCTGCTCTGCACCACCGAGACCAGACGGTCGGCGTTGTCGAACGTGCTCGTCGTGACCAGGCCGTTGGCGAGTGTCACCGCCGTGCGCTGGTTCGCGTCGTCGTACGCATTCAGCGTGACCGCGTCGAGTGCATCGGTGACCGTCAGCACGCGGCCCAGGCCGTCGTAGGTGTAAGACGTGATGCCACCGTCCGATGCGATGGTGTTCAGCAGCCGGCCGGCCTGGTCGTATACGTAGCGCGTGGTCTGCCGCACCGCGTCGACGACGCCGTTCGCATCCGCCACGCCGAAGGCGCGCTCGCGCTCCACCTGCCCGCGGAAATCGAAGGTGCGAGCGACATGGGTCGTGCGCGACGGGTCCTGGAGGCGAGCCCAGTACTCCATGTCGAGCTCCGAGGGGACCTCGCCGACGGCCAGCGACTTCGGATCGAAGGCGGTGTCGGCGTAGGTCAACGTCTCGATGCCATTGCCGAAAGCGTCGTAGCGCTGTTCGGTGACGCTGCCTTCCGCTGTAATGACGAACCGCAGCTGGTTGCGCCCTGCAGCGTCGTAGACGTAGCGGGTGGTCCGGGGCTCGCCCGGCAGGCCCGCGCCGCCGCCGTCGGCATCGGGCACGAGATAGACCGTCTCGGTGAGCAGCTGGTTGTGCGCGTCGTAGCTGCGGGTCAGCGTGTTCCCCGCGCCATCCCGCTGGAGCACCTGGTTGCCCTGGTCGTCGTAGGCCATCACCACCACACGCCCCGACGGATCCTCGACCCGGATCAGGTTGCCCTGGGTGTCGTACCCGAAGCGGCTGACCTGGGACACCCCACCCACCGTCGGAGCCGTCACGCTCAGGAGCCGGCCCGCGGTGTCGTGGGCATAGACCGTGCGCAAGCTCAGCGGATCGGTCACCGTCGTGAGCCCGTTCGCCGTGTCGTAGGCGAAGGACGTCACCTGGCCTTCACCGTCCGTGAGCGTCGCCACGCGGTAGGTGCCACCGGCCTGCACGTAGGTGATCCCGAGGCTCGTGCCGTCGGACTGGATGACCGACGCCACCCGCTTGCTCGTGCCGTCGTACGTGTACGACGTGACGTAGACGTTCCCGTCCTCCACCGCATTGTCCTCGGGCGACAGGTCCACGATCACGCTCGCGAGGCGGTTGTCGGTGTCGTAGGTGTAGCGCATGCGGGTCAGCGTTTCGGTGCCCGCCGCGGTGGTAAGGACGGTGCGCAGCTGGCTGATGTTGTTGCCGCTGTAGTCGAGGTAGGTCGTTTCGCCGCTGGCCGTGGTGATGCTGGCCAGCCGTCCACCGGCGTCGTAGGCATAGCTCACCGCATTGCCGCTCGTGTCCACCAGCTGCAGCAGCCTGCCCGTGGCCGCGTCGTAGCGCTCGATGTCGCCACCGTTGCCGTCGGTCCATGCGTACTGGTTCGCCGCGGCGTCGTACTCCATGGTGTCGAAGGCGCCGGAGCCCGCCGCACTCACGTACCGCCCGGTCCCGGCGTCGAACGTGTAGACCGCCTGGGCGCCGTCGCGGTCCGTGCGCACCAGGGTGCTGCCGACCGTGTTGCGCGTGCCGCTGAGTTGCAGCTGCTGCAGGAAGATGCCGTGGGACCAGTTGTCGCCGTTGTCGTCGGTGTACTGGCCCTGGCTGTTGTACGTGCGAACACTTGCGGCGTCACGGCCGCGGCCGGCCAGTAGCTCGTCGCGACTCTGCAGCACAAGGTTCCCGTTTGCCGCGTTCACATAGACCAGCTCCCCGCCGCGCCCCTGTCCTGCGGATCCGGAAATCCCGCGCTGACCCAGGGTCGCGAGGGAAGTGAGGCTGAGGCCGAGGGTGTTGCCACTGACGATCGCGACCATGTCGTTGTGTCCTTGTCTGCAGCCTCCTCCACGAGGGCTGCCGGTTTGTCTGGATGTCGAAGCCGGCAAGCGGCCTCCTCGACCAAGACATCCCCGAATTCCGCGGATCGTTGAGCCGAATATCCCCGCACTCCGATCGGGATTCGCTCAACGAATCCGGTTCAAGGGCGATGTACTGGTCAAGAACGCCGCCCAGCCACGGGCGCGAACCCCATCCGAAGCCGTGTCGCACTCCCTCGTGCCACACGGCTTTGTCATGTCTGAAGGAAACGCATGAGCACGACATCACCGCAGCAAGAGGCGGAGGCCCACCGGATCACCACCTGGCTGCTCGACTACCTCGCGGAGGCAACGGGCCTGCCCCGTGACAAGATGGATGCGGATGCGCCCTTCGAAGGCTTCGGCATCGATTCGTACCAGGGGGTATTGATGTCCTGCGCCTTGGAGGAATGGCTGGGCCGGCCCATGGACCTGTCGGAGTCGTTCCTGCATCCCACGCCACGTTCCTTCGCAGAACATTTGGCCGCGCAGATCCAGGCCGAAGCCCGTTTCGCTGCCTGACGGGAGCGGACACGATGAGTGCCTTCGCGGAATCGGCTGATTTCTCCGCACTGCTCGACGCCGACCGGTACGCGGCGCGATCCAGCGCGTTCGACCGGCACGTGCAGGCGGCGCACCGACGCCACTGGGATCCGCAGGATCCGCTGCACATCGATTTCAGCCAGCCGTTCGACACGGGGACGCAGTCCATCCTGCCGTTCGACCTCGTTCCCGAACTGGGCTCCGCGGTGGCCGACCGCATCGGCCCGAGTCGACACACGCACTTCGCCAACGAAACAGCGCGGTGGTGGCTGTCCGGCATCCTCCACGGAGAACAGGCTGCCCTGTCGCTCGCATGCAGCCTCGCGAACTGCCTGCACGACGCAGGCACGGTCGAGTACGTCACCACGCAGGCGCAAGAGGAGGCTCGACATGTCCATGCCTTCACCCGCTACATCGCCGCACGCTGGCAACGCCCGTTCCGAGCCACGCCGGCGCTGAGTGGGCTGCTCGAGGAAATGGTCGAGGCCCGGCACGTGCCAACGAAGATCGTGGGCATGCAGCTGGTCGTCGAGGGCATGGCCATGGGCCTCCTGGCCACGCTCCATCGTCGGACGGCGGACCCGCTGCTGCACCGATTGACCGAGCTCGTGATGGCGGACGAGGCACAGCACCACCGCGTGGGCAAGACATGGGTCGAGGACGACTTGTCGGCCATCGACGAAACATCGCGTCACGCCCTGGAAGACTGGGCACTCCGGTGCTTTCGCGTGCTGGTCGAGAACATGAATCACCCGAAAGAGAAGGCCGAGCTGTATGCAGACTTCGGCATCGAGTGGGAGTGGGCGGCACGAGCCCTCAGAGAAGCCTACGGGACACAGGCCCTGCGAGATCAGGTCCGACAGGCCCATCGGGTGTTCCATCCGCTGGTCACCTCCCTGCTCGAGGCCGGACTCATCACCCGCCGGACGCGTCACTTCTATGCGCTGTGGTTCGATCTCGATGCCTTGACGGAGGTCTCCTGATGCTGACGCCACTGCCGAGCACCGTGCTCACGTCGATGGGCCAGGTGCGAATCGAGCACTCCGCGGGCGCGACATGCGGCGACCGCGCGCGTCGGCTGAGGGATTCCCTCCTCGAGACGGAGCAGCGGCGGGTTCGCGCCACACCGGACAGTGGACCGCTGGGCACGCATGACCTTCATGCCACCTACTTCGTCGCGACCGTCGGCCCTGAACTCGTCGGAACGATCAAGGTGGTGTCCGACTCGATGGAAGGTCTGCCGTGCGAGGGCGCAATCGACCTCACAGACCTTCGCCGCCTCGGCAGCCTCGGCAGCCTCGTGGAACTCGGGAACTTTGCAGTGCTGCCATCGTTTCGGAGCGCGGGAGTCGGCGTCCTGCTCATGAGGCACGCCGTCCGCCACGCGGCACTGCAACTGGGAGCAACCCACGCGCTTGCCGACTTTTTCATCGATGACAGCCCCTCTCGCTCCATGTTCTTCAGGGCCCTCGGCTTCGTTCCTGTCGGACCGCCATACCGCGATCACCGCTTCGTCGGCTCACCCACCAGCCAGATCAGCGTGCTCGACCTGTTTCTCGCGCTCGCACGATCCGCGCGCCCACCCATCCGCCCCAACGAGACAACAAGGACCCTCCCGTGTCGTACAACATGAACTACCTGTCGCACCTGCGCGCCGTGCAGGCCTGCCTGCCCGCGCTGAAGATCCGGGCGAACATGGATTTCGCGCGGAACAGCATCGAACTGCTGGCTCGGGGAAAGTACGTCGTGATGCACCCCCAATACGCTGCGCTGAACGGGGTGAACCTCGCCTACACCGACAGCCTGTCGTCGGCGGCCACCCATTTCATCGGCTGGCGCAACTACATCAACAAGCGTTGGCGGCTGTCCACCGACAAGCTCATGTTCAAGCGCTACTGCGAGGGGCATGGTCTCAGGACGCCCTCGATGGTGCGGAACCTGAGCGACACCACCACCGGTGCGATCCTGAAACGGGCGGACTCGTCGTTCGGTGAAGGCATCGATGGCCCACTGCTGCCCGGATCCGAGTTTCGCGAGCTGGCCCGCGGCGAGTACTTCGAGACCTTCGTCCGCGGAGACATCTGCAAGATGTGGTTCTGGGACGAGCAGCCCGTCGCGATGGAAGTCAAGCCGATGGTGACGGTGACTGGCAACGGCCGTGCCACGTTGCGCGACCTGGTCAACGAGATCAAGTCCTCCTTCCTGCCCGTGCATTGGGACGAAGTCGCCAAGGCCGCTGCCTTCGACGGATTCTCCGGACTCGACGATGTGGTGCCTGACGAGCAGAAGGTACTCGTCGACTTCCGCTACCTCTCCGCGCTGCATGCGAGTCGGCTCGACAACCTCAATGTGAAACCCCGCTACGATGGCACGAAGGCGATGGCCCAGTTCGAGGCTGCCGGCAAGCTCTTCTGGAAAGGCATCCCTCCCGCCATGCGGCAACACACGCTCTACAGCGTGGACGCCATCATCGACGCCAACGAGGATGTGTGGTTCCTCGAGATGAACTCCAACCCCATCGTGCAACCCGACGCCTACCCCTTCATGCTCGAAGGACTGTTCGGCAAGGCCGCGTGAACACGCCATCGCATCCTGTCTTCAACGCCCTTCTCGCACTCACGAACCCAGCCCGCCATGACCATCTCCGCACTCAGCGAACGCTTGCAGCAGGCCTTGTCGGCCAGTGCTTCGGGTGATGCCGACACAGCCATCGCGCTGTTCCGCCAGGCCGTCGACGAAGAACCCGGATCTCCGCTGCCGCCTTTCTTGCTGGGTGGCGAGTTCGCGCAACTCGGGCGAGTCGACGAGGCGATCCAGGCCTTCGCGGCGACCCTGCTCCTTTCCCCCGAGTTTCACATCGCCCGATACCAGATGGGGCTGCTTCAATACACATCGGGGCATGCAGCCCTGGCCCTGGTGACTTGGCAGCCGCTGCTGCAGTTGCCTGAGTCGAATGCGCTGCGCAGTTTTGCGATCGGCTTCGCAGCGCTGGCCGAAGACCGCTTTGCCGACGCCACGGCGCATTTTCGCGCGGGACAGGCGCTCAACCTGGACAACGTGCCGCTCAACAACGACATCCAGCTGGTGATCGACAGGATCGAAGCGCTGAACGCCACCCCGGCCCGGGACGCAGAAGCCCCGACCTCCGAGGATGCGTCTCACGTGCTGCTCTCGAACTATCGCGGCGGATCGGTCCACTGATTCCCGCCTCGCCCATGACGCCGATCAACGCTGCTACCGCAGTCGCACTGTTCATTCGCCAGCAGACCGAGGCGTTGCGGTCTTCAGCCCATGAGCGCGCACGTCCGGCGAAGCGGGATGCCTCGGCATCGTCCGGCCAGAAACCCAGCGATGTGGCAACGCTCGTGTTCCGGCGCATCCGGTTCATCGAGCCAACGGACCCGGACCGCAAGCGCAAGGCCTTCCGCATCTTCATCGAATCCGTGCTTCTGTTCGAACTGGGAGAGGAACTCGTCAACGACCCGAAGTTTTACGAACTGGCGGACGAGGTGCAGTCACGCATGCTCGGCGATCCCGGGCTGGTGAAGTCCATTGATGAAGCGGGGGACCTGCTGCTCGGCATGCAGGACGATCAGCCGCAACCCCGGTGACCTGGTGCGGAGTTGCCGACCCGACCGCAAGTCCGGTCGATATGTCTCGAGCCTACCCAGGCCGGGAATCTTCAGCCGGTTGTGACTCGTACGTGGAGATGCACTGCACCCGATGGGTCGCCGATCTCCTTCACCTCCAGATACGCCTGCTTGCGCACGAGTTCGCCGAGTTTCGAGAATCCATAGTTTCGCGAGTCGAACGAGGCGTTGTTCTTTCCGATGAGAGACCCGACGGCCGAGAGCGTCGACCAACCGTTTTCCCGAGACGTCTCGTTGATCGCGTGAACCAGCAGCTCGCGCAGGTCGGGCACACCCGAAACTTGAATGTGCGCGATCTCGACGGGCGTCTTCAACACCTCGAAGAAGATGAACCGGTCGCAAGCCGCGATGAAAGCCTCGGGCGTCTTGCGTTCCCCAAGTCCGTACACCAACTTGCCGGCTTCGCGCAGACGGGTGGCCAACCGCGTGAAATCACTGTCGCTCGAGACGAGGCAGAAGCCATCGACCTGGCCGGCATACAGCAGGTCCATCGCATCGATGATGAACGCCGAGTCGGTGGAGTTCTTGCCCTTCGTGTAGGCGAACTGCTGCATCGGCTGGATCGCATGCCGATGAAGGTGCTCCTTCCAACCGGATAGGTTCTGCGTGGTCCAGTCACCGTACGCGCGCTTGACCGTCGCCGTCCCGTACTTCGCCACCTCTTCTAGCAACTCCTTCGCCAACGAAGCCGATGCGTTGTCCGCGTCGATCAGGACTGCAAGCCGGGTCGTGGTGTTGATCGCCATCTCGTTTCCTCCCTGGTGCAGAGCGTAGCGCACGAGCGGGCATGAGCTGCATCGACGCCGGAGTCTCGGTGCAGCCCTCCGAGCTGCCTCTGTCGCATCCCGGGGTGAGCCCTCAGGTCGTTCCCAATCGATGGCACGCTTCAGTCCACTCATCGGACCCACGCAAGTTCGCCAAAGACCGCACTCAGGAGCTCACTGAAACATCCACGACTGCGTCCACTGAATCGTCCACTGTGGAAGTCAACTTCGACTGGGCAGGATGCCAGTTGTCTGCACAACGGTTGTTGTGCAGCACCGGCGGGCGGCATTCGGTGGCCCTCACGCTGCCCGCCTACTGGTATTCCTCAGGGCTGCGCCCCGAGACCCCGCTCCGACCGCAAGGCTCAGGGCCGGCCGTGGCGGTCGCCTATGAGAAACGTCAGGGTTGCCACGAGAAGGCGGCGACATGTCTCGCGTTCAAACAAACCCTGAGTGGGATCCGCATCCCAGTCGGTAAATACTTGTTACGATGGATTCCTCAATAGAAGAATCTGACTGGCGCAGTGGGGGGGCCTTGTGACCATTTCTATCCGTGACGTGGAGGGGGTGCTCAGCGCTCGCTCTCTCACGAATCCATCGCTTGAAGCGCTGAATCCCAACGATCAGTCGTATCGCGCGCTGTTGCTTCAGCCTTCCGGCCCAATCCTGGCAGACAACGACCGTATCGGTCCGCTGGAAGCGGCACGAGCTGACACGCAGGCCGCCAAGTTTTTCGAGTTAGCCACCACAAGGGGCCACCATCTCGTTGTCACGCCCGAGTACTACCTGCCAATTCAAACGCTTTTGAAATGCGTTCAAGGGCCGCTGTTCCCCGCTGCGGGGGCTCTCTGGGTGCTCGGTTGCGAGAGCATGACACCGGCACAGCTAGAGAAGTTCGAGTTGGACTGCGCGGGCTATTGCGATGTGATCTTCGATAAGGACACAGCCGCAGCTGTACAAGGGGTGTACTTCGATCCGGTTGCATATTGCTTTGTCACCAAGGACAAGGAAGGTGCAGACCGTCGTGTCGTCCTTCTGCAATTCAAGACGATTTCCTCCCGCGACTCGCACTTCTTCGAGAACAAAAACCTGCGTTGCGGGAACGTCATCTACCAGTTCAAGGGCGCAGGGGAAGAGCTTTCTCTCTCCACCATCATTTGCTCCGATGCGTTCAACGTTGCCGCGGACGAGAAGGTGCGCGGCAAGTTGGCTCGCTTTGCCACGCTCATTCACATTCAGCTCAATCCGAAGCCGCGACATTCCGACTACTTGCGCTATCGCCTGGACACGTTCAGCAAGAACAAGGACCTCAACAACTGCGACATCCTCTGCCTTAACTGGGCCGAGAACATGGTGCAGTACGAGGCAGTTGGCGGAAAACATGAGGCGTGGAAGAACGAGTGCGGATCAGCTTGGTACATCTCCGACCATCGCTGCTCCTCCAATGACGACGAAGTTGAAAACAACGAGCGGCGTGGCCTCTACTACTCGCGCCACGTTAAACACCGTCACGTGCTCCACTTTGACTTCAGCGCTGCGGCCTTTGAACTAACGGTGGCAAAAATCGTGCAAGTTGGGTCATACCTTCACGACAACCACCTCGGGCCGAAGTTGGATGCGCGATACACCTGGGAAGACGGGCGCCAAGAGTGGATCTCCAACGAGGAGCGCCCGGACTCTGGCCTCGCGCAGCTGTTATCGCTATCTCCTCACGTGGAAGCGGCTTTCGCAAACCTCAAGCTGGTCGAGAGCCGGCTCGACGTGGAGCGTGCCGTAGCGTTGTCTTGCGGACTGACAAAAAGCAAGGTGAGTTGGTTCAAGCCGGGTGAGTTGGATGCGTGCAGGTTGGGAGAAGACGAGATTGTTCGTCGTACAACGCTCTGCCTTGACCGTGACCCTGCAGCTCGAGAGGCTCGAGAGGGAAAACTGAAGAAGGTGGCCGCCCTCGACAACATTCTCCGGACGGAGCCGCTTCCTCGACAGATTCGTGATCTTGCTGGCGGCGAAGCCATTGTCACGTGGCAGGCGAACTCTCCACACACCAACGTTTCGAAAAATGGTGTCCAGCCAGCGCTCGTCGCCTACTTAGGGATGGACCCCAATCCGAATGTCGTCCGCGATGTGAGCGATGCGGCGTTCGAACTTCTACGCCTTGAAAACAACGAGCACCGGAAGCACCGCGTTGCCGTCTGCTACCACACCGTTACCGGCCAACCGGAATTTGCACCCATCCGGCAGCTCACTGACATCACCCACGGCGGGGGCAGCGCCAAATCCATTACCGAGGGGTTTTAATGGCAGAGCTTCTTTCGGTTCGTGAGAGGGTAGTCGCCTTGCTCGGCGAGGTGAGCGACGTTGAAGATGCGGTCGTGCGCGCGGAGCGTCGCTACGAAGGCAAGTCCTATGCGGTTGCCTACGTCGACCTTGCTGACGATGTGGTCGGTCGGGCTCAATATCTTCATGAGTTTCAGGAACGGATCCTAGGTGACGACTTCTTCGGGACATCTGGCGATCTGCGATGGAACAAATACCTTTTCATCGTGGCTGGCCCGAAGTCACGTAGCCACGGCGACTTCGAAGCGGCGAAGGCTGCCATCGAATCGGATAAGGAGTACGCCCGCAAGCGCGTCGTATCCGAAATGGAACTCGAAGCGCTGCTAAGCGCAGCTTCACATTTCACTCCGAGTACCACTGACAAAGACTTCAACGTTGTCAGTGAATGGGAGAAGCGTCTTGCCGTTGCAGATCTGGACGAATTGCTGGATCGTCCAGTGCGGAAGGAAGTCCTCGAGCGCATAGGACTTCGAACTGCTAAGCGCGTCCCGGTGAACGACAAGTCTCTGGTGCTCAGTCCGGCCGACTCTTTGCTGGCGAAGTCGTGGTTGGCGTCCATCTCGATTGATCGCTTCCGCCCAGTCCATGATGGACGTTCATACAAGTTCGGACAAGTGACGCTCATTCTTGGAGCGAACGGAACGGGGAAAACATCGCTACTTGAGGCCATCGAGTTTTTCTACTGCGGACACAACCGTCGGCCGACCGGCTCGACGACGCCAAAGATTTCTGGTCACCTTACTGGCAGTCGAGAGCCGGTCCCCGCACCCACGGAATCAGCCCGCATCAAGGCCCGCTGCTTTAGTTGGTACAACCGCGATGAGCGCCTGGCGAAATCCATTCTCGGAGCGTTCACCAGATACAATTTTCTCGACACAGATGCCGCGTTCAGGTTGTCGACGGAGATAGAGCCGACGGAGATCCCCAACGATCTCAGTCGATTGCTGGTTGGGTCCGACGCTGCGGCCATCTGGGACTACCTAAGCAAGATTTCGCCCGAGGTCGAAACTGCTTATGAACGCGCGATTCTGACCACCGACGACGTTCAGCAGAAGCTCGATTCCGCTCGAAAAGAGCTCAGCGAGTTGCAGAGCCGCCCCTCAAATGCGAAGGCTCTCACTGAAGCTTTTCGCGCATCGTTGGGATCACTTCGCTGGAGGGCTGCTGTAGCGTCAGATCCCCTCGTAACTGCCCACGAGGTAAAGCCACTACAGACTCTTCTGGGACACCTTCAAGCACTGCTGGCGGCCGGGACGGATGCGGTGAGCATAGACGCTATTGCAAGGCGAGGCCAAGAGATTGCAGTGGCTCTTAGCGAAGCTGGTCCGTTAGAAACAAGGCGAATTGAACATGCCAGCGAGGTAAAACGTATCGCTGAGCGAGCAGTGGCAAGCGAACGTGCTGCGCAAACCTTGGAGCGTTGGCTCCCGTATGTCCTCGGCGGTTTCTCGGCGGCCCGCGCTCGTTTGGTAGCAGCTAAAGCCGTGGCAGATCTTGCTCTTGGTCGACTAGGGCTACATGCAACTGGAGGCGTTCCAGAAGTACCTGACAGCTACGCTGCTACGCCACTGAATGTCGCGCTTGAGGGCGCAGTTGCCAACGTCGAGGTCGCGAAGACTCAGGTTAGCAATCTAGAGAAGCTCTCCGCTACCTTCAGCACAGCTGCGGCAGCGCGGGCACAAGCGGCGTACCAATTGCAATCAGCGGCAAGAGCTTTGTTTGAGTCAGGACATCCGCCAGACGACTGTCCGATCTGCCACGCGAAGTATGTACCTAGCGAACTCTCGGCACTGGTCGCGGGAATAACAAGCGTGTTCGAGAACAAAGACGAGGCCAACCAGGTCGCGGCCCAGCTCTCTGCCGCCCGACAAGACTTAGACCGCCTTCAGGGTTGGGTTTCGTACTTTCAGTCCTTGCAGAGAATTGCAATTGCCATCGGCCTAGCCCCACATGCAGCCTGTGGAGCGATTCCCCAACATCTCGTGCGGCTGAGATCTGAGTCTGCGATTGCGAGTTCGGAGCTTGTGCAAGCAAACAAGGATTGGGACCAGTTGGCGGGATCTGGGCTAACGACAAGCCAGCACGACCTTCTTCGCCAAGATGTGGCGCTGATTCTGCGCTCTCCAGATTCAGAACTGGAGGTTGCGAAGATTAAGGATGAGCAAGGACGGCTCCTAGGCGATGCCACCGCGTTGCGTGAGCTTGAAAGGGCGCAACTCGCATTGCTCAGCGATATCACAGCTCAGTTGGCCGAGATGAGCGCTCGGCTGAGTACAGGCACATGGCAAACGAGAGCATTCGCTACTGGAGGAATGCAGGCACTCTTGACGATGCAACAGGAAGTCACCTCTCTGCAGGATCGAAGCAGGTCGTTGCTAGAACTGATTGATATCGACGGTGCCGCGTCACTTGCGGACGCGAATCTTGCAGTGGTAGCCGCAACAAGAATTCATGGCGAGGCCACGCAAGCCGCGAGCAACGAAAGCTCTGCTTCAGTCACCATCTCATCATTGACTGAACGGATTGACCAGTTGGATCGACAATTGAGTCGAGCGTCTGATAAAGCGAAGAACTATCTAGCCGCCAGGGACGCCTTGGCTTCGCTCGCAACGGAGTGCTCTCTCGAACGCGCGACGCAGAAGTCCTTGGAGACCATCGGCTCACAGATCAATGAGATCTTCGGACGAATTCATTCACCAAATGAATACGAATACGTCGGCCGCGGAAACGTGCTGTTGCAGACTTCCACAACGAAGCACGCACGAACGCTTGAGCAAGTGAGTACCGGGCAGCGAGCGGCGTTTGCCCTGTCAGTCTTTCTGGCGATGAATCGCAGTGCAGCCGTCGCGCCGCCCGTGCTATTGATCGACGACCCCATCGCACACATCGATGATCTGAACGCACTATCTTTCCTGGACTACTTGCGAGACCTGGCCGTCAATTCCAATCGCCAGATCTTCTTCGCCACGGCAGACAATCGCATTGCTGCATTGTTCGAAAGAAAGTTTAGCTTCTTGGCAGAGTCGTTTCAAACTATTCGTTTGGCGCGCACATCGGTTAGTCCCTAGCAAGCCAGTTCCTCGTCGGCGAGCTGACTTGCTTTTTCGTTCTCGGACTGTCCTCGAGCCATTCATTCTCGACCGCTTTAACCGTGTCGACGTGCTTATGTACCTTGATGTGCAAGCGACTTCGCAGCGACTACTCTGATCGATCGCGCTAACGCACGAAATTCTCCGGCCGGTAGCTATCAGTTGCACACTCAATGACTAATGAAGAGATTGAGCAAACGGAACATTCAACAGCGCTGCCGGCAAAGACGCGAACGCTGCGTCTTCTCTCAGTTCTGCCGGGCGCAAAGGAGCGGCTGAATCGCCTCCGTCGCCAGCTGTGGTGGCGGATGCACTGGCTCGCTCCAAATTGGATTCCGCCAGAGCCTCGAAGTGATATCGGGGACCAACGGCTCCGTGACGAGAAGTCCAACGGTGAGAGCTGTGTTCCGAAGCAAGACGAACTCCGCTTGAGTGCGCTGTGGGGGGTTGAGATTTTTGGTCCGAATGAGAGCGAAGCCCTGTATCAAGCACTGCGGACACTCGGCTGGAGTGCGGGGTATGGGCGGCGAGAAAATGAAGCTCTCGAATGGGTTCAAGAGCAAAGAGCTTATGGGCGGGGTGGCACATACAACGTCGGGGCAGTGGTACGCAGAAGTCAACGCAACGGGTTCCCGTATTCGAACCAAGCTGAGCTGCCCAAGGGGGTGGATCGTTTGCATGTAACCATCCATCAAATCACTCCGGCGGTCACGTGTTTGGTTGTGGGTTTCGTGCTTGATGAAGCGTCGCAGCGGTTGTACGAAGATGAGTTGAATCGCGAGAGGCGAACACGTCGTGAGCGGCGCGGCTTGTGGAAGCTCTCGATCTTGGATCCGTACCATCAGAAACTGCGAGCTATCAACTCTGTCCGTCGTGGGTTTCAACACACTGTTCGGAACTGGTTTTCTCGCACATTGCCAGGGCACTTTTCTCGATCAGATGAGGCGCTGGCCTTTCCCTTCGCAGAGTTGTTGAGCACTGCCGGCGACGACCTCTTTTCGGCGCGCGAATCAGCGCGCCCCTCAGGGTGGGGGCGCATCGTTGCTAACGCTCCCCAACCCGAGGTGTGGCACTGTTCGCGGCTGCCCGCTCTGCGTTTCGCCGTTCGTCAGCGTTGGGAGCAGGACGAGATGAGAAACGTCTTAACAGCAGCCGTATCGGCGCACAATTTGCCGGAAGATCAGTTGAAGATGTACGGGGGTGATTCGGCAGGAGTCATCTTCATGTGCCACGAAGCGCTGGAGGGGCCGCTCGCGTACATCGGTGTAGCGGCCTACCTGACGGAGATCTCTCGAGGTCTCAAAGTTGCGCGAGATGGGCTGAACTTGGCAAAGGCAAGGCAACCTACGCTACGGGTGATTAATCAGATTCGAGAGTTTTTCGATGGCAACGCAGGCGTTCCGGCCGTCGCCCGTGAACTGCGTGACGCGACCAAGCAACGCGGACAGATCGAGCACTACTGCGAAAACTTCACCGCCTCCCAGTGGGGCGGTGGCCGCCGCAGGCGAAACTTTGTGAAAGAGCTGCGCCGTGGTCTACAGCACGCTGCAGCGACCTTGATTGAAGATGAGTCATCTACAAGAGAGCACTTGGAGCAACTGTCTGCGATATTGAGCGTTCGCGAGAGCATTCGCGCGCAAAGAAGGATGGAGGTCCTCACCATTTTTGCGCTCGCAGTGGCAGCACTCAGCTTAGCAGCCGCGTTGCCGAAGAGTTGGATCGACACGATACGCCCGCTGTTCGGGTAGCGCTTTCAGCGGTACAACTTCTGCAAAGGAGCGGTGTGTTCAGCCCACTGCCTCACGCGCACGGTGAGTGCTGAGGCTGAGAGGCCGTACGTGCACTACACCCGAAGCGAACCGAGGCGTGCCAGATGTTGGAGGTAGGCGAAACGATTTGCACGTGCATCGTGTAGCGCATGGTGGGCACGTCTGCCGTTCTCCATCCAGTACCGCTCAACGTCTTTCGGATCTATCTCATTCCGAATTGACTGCCCCTTGATCCAGGATGGCATGGTTAAGTTTTCCGTGTCTCGTACGAGGTACGTGAACAGTTCCCAGTCCATGGGGTAGTCAACTGAAACGATGACCGGCGCGGCGGAGCGAAACTGCTCGAGCCACGCCTTTAGGCGAACCCCCAGGTGGGACTCGCTTCCGATGACGGCGGTCTCGAGCCCAAGCTGAGGCAGTACAGCCACTCGGGTGAAGTCGCTGCATCGAGCCCAGTCAACGTCATCTCGTTCGCCATAGAACTCGCGGCCGTCGTCACTGATGATCCCGATCGATAGGAGCTCGCAGTCGATGAAATCCGTGAACTCGGTGTCGACGAAAAGGCGGGTGGTCACGACATGGCTCGGGCGTTGTAGATGAGTCCAGCCTACCGGAAACCAGCAGATCGATCACTCACATCGCCCACGGATTCAGCGAACGACCGTGCGGTACACCAGAGCCCCAAATCCTCTGCTCCTCGGTACACCTACGGTACACTGACCAGCTGCTACAGGTTTCGCCAAAGTTCGCTAAGTCGCTGTCCTCAAAGAGATTTCCCCTCTGACAGCCTCCGCTGCGTTCCGGTACGTTTACCTAGGCAACCACGGTTGCTCGCAAACTCATAATCCTTTGGTCGCTGGTTCAAGTCCAGCACGGCCTACCAAGTATTCATGCGGGTTTGCGGGCGCTCTCCACGCCCGAGGCGGGGCGATGCGTTTCCACACGCCGC
>Ga0247823_10000107_pt1 | contig 64385 bp, 46 predicted proteins | sample 13C_PalmiticAcid_2_FD_192426 | JGI IMG/M metagenome (GOLD analysis project Ga0247823, IMG submission 192426) | Soil microbial communities from agricultural site in Penn Yan, New York, United States - 13C_PalmiticAcid_Day30 | ecosystem: Environmental > Terrestrial > Soil > Agricultural land... | reverse complement strand
TCGCCGACGCCGTAGGTCACCCCCACCCAACCCTCCCCCATCGAGGGGGAGGGCTCGAGGAGGAAACATGACCGTCCAACCCACCTGCGTCTGGGACCTGAAGGCCACGCTCGGCGAAGGGCCGATCTGGCATGGCGACGCCGTCTGGTTCGTCGACATCAAGGGCCACAGGGTCCACCGCTACACTCCGGCCACCGGCGAGACCGCCAGCTGGGACGCGCCCGACCAGGTGACCTTCGTCGCCCCGCGCGTCGGCGGCGGCTTCGTCGCCGGCCTCAAGAGCGGCCTGCACCACTTCACGCCGGAACTGGGCTTCACCTTCATCTCGGAGATCGAGGACGCCGGACTCGACAACCGCCCCAACGACTCCACGGTCGACGCGCAGGGCCGCCTGTGGTTCGGCACCATGCACGACGCGGAAGAAGCCGACAGCGGCGCGCTCTATCGCCTGGAAGCCGATGGCTCGCTGACCCGGCACGACGCCGGGATCTGCATCACCAACGGCCCGGCCGTCAGCCCGGACGGCAAGACCTTCTACCACACCGACACCCTCGGTAAGGTGATCTGGGCCTTCGACGTCGGCGCGGACGGCGGCCTGTCGAACAAGCGCGAGTTCTTCCGCCTCACGATCGAGGACGCCTGGCCCGACGGCTCGGTGGTCGACGCCGAAGGCTTCGTCTGGACGGCCCTGTGGGGCGGTCGCGGCGCCATCCGCCTTTCGCCGGGCGGCCAGATCGTCCGGCGCGTCGAGCTGCCGGCCATCAACGTCACCAAGCCGTGTTTTGGCGGACCGGACCTGAAGACCCTCTACTTCACCACCGCCCGCAAAGGCCTGAGCGACGAGCAGCTCGCCGCCACCCCGCTGTGCGGCGGCCTGTTCGCCCTGCCCGTCGACGTCGCCGGGCAGCCCCAATACGAGGTGCGCCTTGACCTCCGCCAATAACGTTTCGAGCCGTACGCCGCGCCGCTTCCGCTCGCGCGACTGGTTCGACAACCCCGACCACATCGACATGACCGCGCTCTATCTGGAGCGCTTCATGAACTACGGGATCACGCCTGAAGAGCTGCGCAGCGGCAAGCCGATCATCGGCATCGCCCAGACCGGCAGCGACATCTCGCCGTGCAACCGCATCCACCTGGACCTGGTGGCCCGGATCCGTGACGGGATCCGCGACGCGGGTGGGATCCCCATGGAGTTCCCGGTCCATCCGATCTTCGAGAACTGCCGCCGCCCGACGGCGGCCCTGGACCGGAACCTGTCGTACCTGGGGCTCGTGGAGACCCTGCACGGCTATCCGATCGACGCCGTGGTCCTGACCACCGGCTGCGACAAGACCACCCCGGCCGGCATCATGGCCGCCACCACGGTCAACATCCCCGCCATCGTCCTCTCCGGCGGACCTATGCTGGACGGCTGGCACGAGGGCGAGCTGGTCGGGTCGGGCACGGTGATCTGGCGCTCGCGCCGCAAGCTGGCGGCCGGCGAGATCGACGAGAACGAATTCATCGAGCGCGCGGCCTCCTCGGCCCCCTCGGCCGGCCACTGCAACACCATGGGCACGGCCTCGACCATGAACGCGGTCGCCGAGGCTCTCGGCCTGTCGCTGACCGGCTGCGCGGCGATCCCCGCCCCGTACCGCGAGCGCGGCCAGATGGCCTATCGCACCGGCCAGCGGATCGTCGACCTGGCCTATGAGGACGTCAAACCGCTCGACATCCTGACCAGGAAGGCCTTCGAGAACGCCATCGCCCTGGTGGCGGCGGCCGGCGGCTCGACCAACGCCCAGCCGCACATCGCGGCCATGGCGCGGCATGCTGGGCTCGAAATCACCGCCGACGACTGGCGGGCGGCCTACGACATCCCGCTGATCGTCAACATGCAGCCGGCCGGCAAGTATCTGGGCGAGCGCTTCCACCGGGCCGGCGGCGCGCCGGCGGTGCTGTGGGAGCTCTTGCAGCAGGGCCGCCTGCACGGCGACGTCCTGACCGTCACCGGCAAGACCATGGGCGAGAACCTGCAAGGCCGTGAGACCAGCGACCGCGAGGTGATCTTCCCCTACGCCGAGCCTTTGGCCGAAAAGGCGGGTTTCCTCGTTCTGCGCGGCAACCTGTTCGACTTCGCGATCATGAAGGCCAGCGTCATCGGCGCCGACTTCCGCGAGCGCTACCTGTCCAAGCCGGGCCAGGAAGGCGTGTTCGAGGCCCGCGCCATCGTCTTCGACGGCTCGGACGACTACCACGCCCGCATCAACGACCCGGCCCTGAACATCGACGAAAGCTGCATCCTCGTCATACGCGGCGCGGGGCCGATCGGCTGGCCCGGCTCGGCCGAGGTGGTCAACATGCAGCCGCCGGATCACCTGCTGAAGAAGGGCATCATGAGCCTGCCGACCCTGGGCGACGGGCGTCAGTCGGGCACCGCCGACAGCCCCTCGATCCTCAACGCCTCGCCCGAGAGCGCGGTGGGTGGCGGCCTGTCGTGGCTCAGAACCGGCGATGTCATCCGCATCGACATCAACACCGGGCGCTGCGACGCGCTGGTGGACGAGGCCGTGATCGCCGAACGCCGCAAGGAAGGCATCCCGGCCGTGCCGGCGACCATGACCCCCTGGCAGGAGATCTACCGCGCCCACGCCAGCCAGCTCGACACCGGCGGGGTGCTGGAGTTCGCCGTCAAGTACCAGGACCTGGCGTCCAAGCTGCCCAGGCACAATCACTAGAAGCCGCGCTGCGGACCTCGCCCTTCGACAAGCTCAGGGTGAGGTCCTTCTGAACCGCCGATCAGATTGAGAACCTCATCCTGAGCTTGTCGAAGGACGAGGTTCTCACACTCCCCTCCGCGAGGGGAAAGGAAGAGGAAGCTCCCCATGTTCTCGCGCCGCCGACTGATGGCCACGATCGCCAGCCTGACAGCGCTGCCTTCCCTGCCCGCCTTCGCAGGCGCGGCCAAGCGGACGATCGCGCTGGACCTGGCCAAGGCCACCACGCCCGTCGACCGCTTCTTCGACCTGTCGATCGGCTCGGACTATCCGGGCACCCTGCTGCGCGAGGACAGCCTGGCCCAGCTGAAGACGGCGTCCGACGAACTGAAGTTCCGCTACATCCGCTTTCACGCCATCTTCCACGACGTGCTGGGCACGGTGAAGAAAGGGGCCGACGGCAAGATCGTCTATGACTGGACCAGGATCGACCAGCTGTACGACCGCCTGCTGGCCATGGGGCTGAAGCCCTTCATCGAGCTGGGCTTCACGCCCGAAGCCATGAAGACCTCGGACCTGACGATCTTCTGGTGGAAGGGCAACACCTCCCACCCGCAGTTCGAGCCCTGGGCCCACCTGATCGACGCCTTCGTGAAGCACCTGCGCGGCCGCTACGGCGAGGCCGAGGTGCGCACCTGGTTCTTCGAGGTCTGGAACGAGCCCAATCTCGACGGCTTCTGGGAGAAGGCGGATCAGAAGGTCTATTTCGACCTCTATGCCCTGACCGCCAAGACCATCAAGGCGATCGACCCGACCTTGCGCGTCGGCGGCCCGTCGACGGCGGGCGCGGCCTGGGTTCCGGAGTTCCTGGCCTACTGCAAGGCCAACGGCGCGGCGGTCGACTTCGTCACCACCCACACCTATGGCGTCGAGGGGGGCTTCCTCGACGAGAACGGCAAGGACGACACAAAGCTGTCGGCCAATCCCGACGCCGTCATCGGCGACGTGCGCAAGGTGCGGGCCGAGATCGAAGCCTCGGTCTATCCGGGCCTGCCGCTCTACTTCACCGAATGGAGCACCAGCTACACGCCGCGCGACCCGGTGCACGACAGCTATCACAGCGCCGCCTACATCCTGGCCAAGCTGAAGGGCGTCAAAGGCATCGTCCAGGGCATGAGCTACTGGACCTACAGCGACCTCTTCGAGGAGCCCGGCCCGCCGACCGCGCCGTTCCAGGGCGGGTTCGGCCTGATGAACCCGGAGGGGATCCGCAAGCCCTCGTGGTTCGCCTACAAGTACCTGGCGGCCCTGCGCGGCAAGGAGCTTCCGTCTACGGACAATAACGTTCTCGCCTCGGTGGACGGCGGCAAGGTCGCCGCCCTGGTGTGGGACTTCACCCAGCCGGTGCAGCCGACCAGCAACCGCTCCTACTTCACCAAGGTCCAGCCGGCCGCCCCGGCGCCCGGCGCGGCGCTGAGCGTCGCGGGGCTGAAGCCCGGCCGCTACCGCCTGCGCGCCCAGCGCACCGGCTTCCGCGCCAACGACGCCTACACGGCCTATATCGAGCTGGGCATGCCCAAGAGCTTGACGCCGGACCAGATCGGCAAGCTTCAGGCCCTGACCGCCGACAAGCCGGAGATCGACCGCACGGTCACCGTCGGCAAGGACGGCGTGGCGAGCGTCGACTTCGCGCTGAACCAGAACGACCTGGTGCTGGTGACGCTGGAGCGGGTTTAAGCCTGACGGGACGGATGCTCCCCCTGAAGGGGGAGCTGTCGCGAAGAGACTGAGGGGGAAGTGACTTCGGCGGAAGTGATTGCCGTAACCTCACCGGGCACTTCCCCCTCCGGCCCTACGGGCCACCTCCCCCTTCAGGGGGAGGATCTGGCCCTTGCCCCCGTTCGCCGTTCACGCCATCTGCGAACCTGCAACGCAGGAGCCCCCATGAGCGTCGTCGCCGCCTACGCCTATGTCGCTGGAAAGCGGGTCCGGGAGATCCGGCTAGACGATCCGGAGAGCCTGGCGCCGCGTGACGGCGAGTTCGTGTGGATCGGCCTGGTGGACCCCCGCGAGGACGAACTGCGCATCCTGCAGGAGCGTTTCGACCTGCACCCCCTGGCCGTCGAGGACGCCCTGCATGCGCGCCAGATGCCCAAGGTCGACATCTACGGCAATCAGCTGTTCGTGGTCGCCAAGACCGCCCAGATGGTCGAGGCCCGCATCGTCTTCGGCGAGACCGACATCTTCGTCGGCCCGCATTTCCTGATCAGCGTGCGCCACGGCTCGGCCCGGGCGCACCTGGAACTGCGCGCCCACCTGGAGGCCATGCCCGCCCTGCTGGCTCACGGCGGCGACTACGTGCTGCACGCGGTGCTCGACTTCATCGTCGACGGCTACCTGCCGGTGGTCGACGCCATCGAGGACGAACTGGCCGAGATGGAGCGGCGGGCGCTGGACGCCTTCCTAAGCCGCGCCGAGATCACCCGCCTGTTCACCCTGCGTCGCGAGCTGACCAAGTTCCTGCGGCTGCTGGGGCCCATGGCCCAGGTCGCCGGCTATCTCGAGCATCACGAGACGCCGTGCATCGATCCCGAGGTGAAGCCCTATTTCCGCGACATCCGCGACCATGTCGCACGGGTGGACCTGCTGATCGCCGGCCTGGGCGAGGTGCTGAATTCCGTGTTCGAGGTCAGTTCGCTGCTGGAGCAGCAGCGCCAGGGCGTCATCACCCGCCAGTTGGCCGCCTGGGCCGCGATGCTGGCCGTGCCCACCGCCGTCGCCGGCGTCTACGGCATGAACTTCGAGCACATGCCCGAACTGAAATGGGCCTTCGGCTATCCGCTGATCCTGGGCGTCATCGGCGTGGTCTGCGCCCTACTCTATCGGCGCTTCAAGAAGGCGGGCTGGCTGTAGGGAAGAGGCTCCCCCTGAAGGGGGAGCTGTCGGCGAAGCCGACTGAGGGGGAAGTTGCTGCGAAGCCGGCCAAGACCTCGAAAGCTGAAAACGTCCCCCCCTCCGGCCCTTCGGGCCACCTCCCCCTTCGGGGGGAGGATCTATTCTCAGCCCCCGACCGCGCCCGAACCGAAGTCGAACTGCTCGGGCCGCGGCTTGCCGCCGCCGAAGTTCCAGGTGAAGCCGAAGAAGATCGCCCGCACGTTGGCCGTGCGCAGGGTGACGTCCTTCAGGGTCGGCGTGTCGGTGACGGCCTTGTCCTCGAAGCTGTCCAGCGCGTCCTGCACGGTCACCACGAACGACAGCTTGTCGTTGACCTTCCGGCGGTAGCCCAGATTGACCATCTGGAACGGCTCGCGATGGCCCTGCGGGGTCAGGCGCTTGCCCGAGGTGAAGGCGTTGATCTGGAAGAAGTCCTTCGGGGTCGCCTGCCAGTTGACGTTGGCGCGGCCCGACAGCGTGGTGGCCGAGCGCGTGCCGGAGAAGCCGAGGTTGCCCGCGTCGATCTCGTTCCAGAAGGCGTTGGCGCTGACGTTGTAGGTGATCTTCGGCGTCAGGCGGCCGTTGGCCACCAGCTCGAGACCGCCGTTGCGGCTCTTGTTGAGGTTCTCGCGCGTGGTCAGCAGCACGCCGTCGCCCAGGTCGCGGACCACGTCGGTGACCACGCCTTCGCTGCTGCGGTAATAGGCCGTCGCCAGATAGTAGGCCGGGCCCTTGCGGTACTGCCAGCCCAGCTCGAACGAGTCGGTGACCTGCGGCTTCAGGTAGGGGTTGCCCGCCCGGTAGTTCTGCGGGTCCTGGTAGACGCGATAGGGGTTCAGGTCCTGCACCTGCGGGCGCTGGACGCGGCGGCTGTAGCTGCCCTTGAAGGTGTTGTTCTCGTTGACGGTGTAGCCCAGGTGCAGGCTGGGATAGACCTTGAAGTAGTCGTTCTCGAAGGTCTGGCCGCCGGTCACTTGGTCGCCGTCGATCTGCACCTGCTCGGCGCGCAGGCCGCCCTGGGCCGTGAAGTCGCCGAACGCCTTCTCGTAGGTCACGTACGCAGCATAGACGTCCTGGTCGAACAGGAAGCGGTTGGTGCGGGCCGGATCGAGCGTCTGGGAGCCCAGCGACGGCCCGGTGGAGCCGTGGTTGTCGTAGTCGTTCTTGACCCATTCGAAGTCGAGGCCGGTCTTCAGCGTGCCGCCGCCGACATTGGGTCGGGCGTAGTCGGTCTTGAAGTTCGTTCGCTCCTGGTCGGCCCCGAACCCGAACAGCTCGTAGACGTCGGCGCCCGCGCTGTAGTCGGTGAAGGCCGTGGAATTGCGCGAGAAATCGGTCTGCTCGTATTCCAGGTGCGCCGTCAGCTGGTGCTCGGAGCCCTTGAACTGGTGACGCCAGTCGGCGCTGACGGCCTTGTTGTCGCGCTTCATCGCAGCGTCGGTGGCGCGCGTGTAGTCGGGGAAGGCGCCTGTGGTCTCGTAGGTCTCGTCGCCGGTGGTGTCGAACTGCATGCGGCGGTAGCGGACCTCGCCGCTCAGGCGGTCCTTCGGGGTCAGGTCGTAGTCGATCCCGCCGCGCAGGTTGACCATGTCGCCCTCGTTCTCGAAGACGCCGTCCTGGCTGCTGGTCCCCGCCGCCGTGGTGCGGTCGATGGTCTGCCAGGCCTTCTGCTGTTCATGGCGGAAGCCGGCGTCGCCCGACAGGGTCAGCTTGCCGTTGACGTAGTTGCCGCTGACGCCGCCGTTGTAGCGGCCGTCGGTGCTGGCGTTGGCCCGCAGCGTGCCAGTGGCGCCCGGCTTGCGGGTCTGCTTGGTGACCAGGTTGATGATCCCGGCCGTGCCGTCGGGGCGGAAGGCGGCCGACGGGTTGGTCATCACCTCGACGCGGTCGATCTGGTCGGCCGGCATGGCCTGCAGGGCGTCGCCCCGGCCGTCGCCGTTGAACATGCCCGACGGCTTGCCGTCGATCAGGATGGTGACGTTGCTGTCGCCGCGCAGGCTGACATTGCCCTGCACGTCGACCTCGACCGAAGGAATGTTGCGCAGGGCGTCGGCGATCGAGCCGGTGCGGGCCGACAGGTCGTTGGAGACGCTGTAGCTGCGGCGGTCGATCGAGCTGCGCATGGCCGCGCCGTCGCCGGTGACCGTGACGCCTTCGACGGCGGCGGGCGCGCTCTTCGGAGCCGCGCTCGGACCACCCTGGGCGGCGGCCGGGGCCGCCGTCTGGGCAGCCGCCTGGGCCAAGGCCAGGCAAGGCGTCGCGACGATGGCGGCGGCGGAGAAAAGGATGGTCTTCAGGCGCAAGGCGCGTCCCCCGAGGCAGGCTCGTCGAGGCGCCGCGAGCGGACGGTCCGCGCTGGTCTCGACCTCCAGCGGTAAAGCGCGGCCGGCCTTCCGGGGCAAATTTCTTTTCGGCAATGTTGCATTGGCGCCGCCCGGCGTGGCGCCGGCGCAACGGGTAGAACCCACCGCACCGCCCCACGCATGGCGCCGCGAATGACAACGTTGCCATCGCCCCTTGCGAGCGCCGCCGGACCTGACACTATCGCCCGATGAAGCGACGGTGCCCGCGGCGGGAATCCCGCAAAAACCGCCGCTTGCGTGCTGATACCGGTAACACTAAGGTCGCCGGCAACTAAGGTCCCTGCGGGGGCGCGTTAGGGATCAAAGCAGGCCCTTTAAGGGCCAGTTCGGGGAGGACTCCAGTGGCATCAGTTTCCAGCGCCGGGCCGAGCGCCGGCATGAGCGCCGACGGCGCGAAGGTGAACATGGCCTTCGTCGCCGCCATCGTGGCCGTGGCCACCATCGGCGGCTTCATGTTCGGCTACGACAGCGGCGTCATCAACGGCACGCAGGAAGGCCTCAACAGCGCCTTCAAGCTGACCGAGTTCGGCACCGGCCTGAACGTCGCGGCCATCCTGATCGGCTGCGCCATCGGCGCTTTCGCCGCCGGCCGCCTGGCCGACGTCTGGGGTCGCCGCACCGTGATGATCATCTCGGCCCTGCTGTTCGTGATCAGCGCCCTGGGCACGGGCGCTGCCCACACCTCGACCATCTTCGTCATCTTCCGCCTGATCGGCGGCCTGGGCGTCGGCGCGGCGTCCGTGCTGTGCCCGGTCTACATCTCGGAAGTGACCCCGGCCAACATCCGCGGCCGCCTGTCGTCCGTGCAGCAGATCATGATCATCACCGGCCTGACCGGCGCGTTCGTGGCCAACTACGTGCTGGCCCACACCGCCGGCAGCTCGACCGCCGACTTCTGGCTGGGCCTGCCCGCCTGGCGCTGGATGTTCTGGATGCAGGTGATCCCGGCTGGCGTGTTCTTCTTCGCCCTGCTGACCATCCCGGAAAGCCCGCGCTACCTGGTGGCCAAGGGCAAGGACGACCAGGCCGAAGCCATCCTCTCGCGCCTGTTCGGCCCGGGCACGGGCGCGGCCAAGGTCGCCGAGATCCGCGCCTCGCTGAGCGCCGACCACAAGCCGAAATTCTCCGACCTGCTCGATCCGGTCACGAAGAAGATCCGTCCGATCCTGTGGGCCGGCCTGGTCCTGGCGATCTTCCAGCAGTTCGTCGGCATCAACATCGTCTTCTACTACGGCTCGGTGCTGTGGCAGTCGGTGGGCTTCACCGAGGACGACAGCCTGAAGATCAACATCCTGTCGGGCGCCCTGTCGATCCTGGCCTGCCTGGCCGCCATCGCCCTGATCGACCGCATCGGCCGCAAGCCGCTGCTGCTGATCGGCTCGGCCGGCATGGCCGTGACCCTGGGCGTCCTGACCTGGTGCTTCTCGACCGCCACCACGGTCAACGGCGCCCTGCACCTGGATGGCAGCGTCGGCCCGATCGCCCTGGTCGCCGCCAACCTCTACGTGATCTTCTTCAACCTCTCCTGGGGTCCGGTCATGTGGGTGATGCTGGGCGAGATGTTCCCCAACCAGATGCGCGGTTCGGCCCTGGCCGTCGCCGGCTTCGCCCAGTGGATCGCCAACTTCGCCATCTCGTTCAGCTTCCCGGCCATGGCCAAGATGAGCCTGGCGGCGACCTACGGCTTCTATGCCGTCAGCGCCGTGGTCTCGTTCTTCCTGGTCCAGAAGCTGATCCACGAGACCCGCGGCAAGGAACTGGAAGCGATGGAGGGGTGAGGTCGCCAAGAATCTCCCCCACGGGGGCAGGTTCCTCGACAGACAAACGCCCGGGAGCCCTGCTCCCGGGCGTTTTCTTTTGCCCGCGCCTCTGACAGCGTTATCGTCGGAAAATGAACGATGACACCGGTAGACAAAGCGACGATCCGTCGCTTAAGTGACCGGTAACAAGCCGACGCGGCGCCAGTTCGCGCGGACAGTACCCGGGAAGGAATATCGATGGCCGACCTCAGCCGACGCGGAGCTTTGGGTTCCCTTCTGACTGGAGCGGCGGCCGCCGCCCTGCCCTCCGCCGCGACCGCCGAAGGCGTCGGATCCCTGCCCGCCAAGCCCAAGTCCGGCCCGACCTGGACCAAGGGCGTCGAGGGCCAGCGCAAGGCCGACCTGGGCGACGGGACCTTCCTCAACCCGATCCTGGCCGGCGACCGGCCCGACCCGTCGATCCTCAAGGACGGCGACGACTACTACATGACCCACTCGTCCTTCGACGCCTATCCGGGCCTGTTGATCTGGCACAGCAAGGACCTGGTGAACTGGGCGCCGGTGGGCCCGGCCCTGAAGACCAACATCGGCTCGGTCTGGGCGCCGGAGCTGTGCAAGCACGAGGGCCGCTACTACCTCTACATTCCGGCCAAGTTCCCCAAGAACAACACCAGCTACGTGATCTGGGCCGACAGGATCGAGGGCCCGTGGTCCGAGCCGATCGACCTGAAGCTGCCCGGCTACATCGACCCCGGCCACATCGTCGACGAGAACGGCGAGCGCTGGCTGTTCCTGTCCGGCGGCGACCGCATCAAGCTGGCGCCCGACGGCCTGTCGACGGTCGGCAAGCCCGAGCACGTCTACAATCCCTGGCGCTATCCGGACGACTGGGACGTCGAGGGCTTCTCGCCCGAAGGCCCCAAGGTCATGAAGAAGGGCGACTGGTTCTACATGATCACCGCCGTGGGCGGCACGGCCGGCCCGCCGACCGGCCACATGGTCATCGCCGCGCGCGCCAAGTCGCTGGGCGGCCCGTGGGAGAACCACCCGAAGAACCCGCTGGTGCGCACCGTCGACAACGCCGAGAAGTGGTGGTCGCGCGGCCACGCCACCCTGGTCGAGGGTTCGGGCGGCGAGTGGTGGACCGTCTATCACGGCTACGAGAACGGCTTCTGGACCCTGGGCCGCCAGACCCTGCTGGCCCCGGTGACCTGGACCAAGGACGGCTGGTTCGACATCGGTGGCGGCGATCTCGCCAAGCCCATCAAGAAGCCCAAAGGCGGCACGGCCGTCCCCCACGGCATGGCGCTGTCGGACGACTTCTCGACCGACAAGTACGGCGTGCAGTGGAACTTCTTCGACCCCAAGCCGGGCGAGCAGGACCGCATCGGCCGCTCGGGCGGCGTGCTGACCTTGAAGGGCGCGGGCGAGGCCCCGTCGACGGGCTCGCCGCTGATCTTCGTCAACGGCGACCAGGCCTACGAGATCGAGTGCGAGATCGAGATCGATCCGGAGACCCGCGCCGGCCTGATCCTGTTCTACGACCGCCAGCTCTATTGCGGCCTCGGCTTCGACTCCAAGAACTTCGTCACCCACCAGTACGGCATCGAGCGCGGGCGTCCCGCGAACCCGCACGGCTCGCGGATGCTCATGCGCCTGCGCAACAACCGCCACATCGTCGCCTTCCACACGTCGGGCGACGGCGGCAAGACCTGGAAGCGGTTCGACCGCGGCATGGAGGTCAGCGGCTACCACCACAATGTGCGCGGCGGCTTCCTGATGCTGAAGCCGGGGATCTACGCCGCCGGCAAGGGCTCGGCCCGGTTCCGCAACTTCAAGTACCGCGCGCTGGATTGAGCATCGAGATCCTCCCCCTGAAGGGGGAGGTGGCCCGTAGGGCCGGAGGGGGCAGTCCCTTCTGATGTCGAGGCGGCCGCAGGTTCAACAGACACTTCCCCCTCAGTCGCTCCGCGACAGCTCCCCCTTCAGGGGGAGCATCCCGATTGATTGGAGACGCGACCACATGAAGTCCCTCCTCCTCGCCGCCGCCCTGGCGACCGCTCCCCTCACCGCCCACGCCCAAGCGCCCGCTCCCGAAACCGAGCCGCCGATGTTCCGCGCGGTGAAGGTCGTGCTGATCGGCGACTCGACCACCGCCGTGATCGGCGGCTGGGGGCCCAGCTTCTGCGGGCAGCACCTCACCTCGTTCGCCGCCTGCATCAACCTGGCGCGCGGCGGCCGCTCCAGCGGCAACTACCGCACCGAGGGCTCGTGGCGGCTGGCCATGAAGGAGATCGGCGCCGGCGGCTTCCAGGACACCTACGTGCTGATCCAGTTCGGCCACAACGACCAGCCGGGCAAGCCGGGCCGCTCGACCGACCTGGCTGTCGAGTATCCCGCCAACCTCAAGCGCTACGTGGAAGAGGTCCGCGCCGTCGGCGGCAAGCCGGTGCTGGTCACGCCGCTGACCCGCCGGCAGTTCAAGGACGGCAAGCTGATCGACGACCTGGCCCCCTGGGCCGAAGCGACCCGCAAGGTCGCTGCCGAGACCAGGACCCCGCTGGTCGACCTGCACGCCAGGTCCTACGCCGCCGTCCAGGCCATGGGCGCGGCGGAAGCCACGCGCTTCGCCCAGCAGTCGCCCCCGCCCGAGGTTCTGGCCGCCGCGAAGACCGGCACGACGATCAGCGCCCAGCCGGCGGTCCCGGCCACGCCGGGCGCTGCGCCCGCTCCGGCCGCCCAGGCCCAGAACAACGCCGCCGTCGAGCCGATGGGCCAGGCCAAGCTGTCGTTCGACTACACCCACCTGGGCCGCGACGGGGCCGACTACTTCTCGAAGATCGTGACCGACGAGCTGGCCGTCGCGGTTCCGGCCCTGCGGCGGTATCTGGTGCCTTAGGGCGCACGAAGGAAACCGCTTACCCCAGAAGGCAGGCCAGGACCGACTTCATGACCGAGGCCATGGCCTTGCGGTCCTGTTCGGGGTGATTGACGCTGCGGATGACCAGGCCGTCGAACATCGCGCCGATCAGTTCGGTGCGGGCGGCGAACTCGGCCTCGCTCCATTCGGGCTTGCGGCTGCGCTCCAGCATCTGGCTGGCCAGGGCGCGTTCCTGGTCGTCGGCGGCGCGGACGATCGCGGCGACCTTGGGATTGCGCGAGGCCTCGGCCATCACCTCCAGCACCAGCGGCGCGCGGCGCGGATCGTAGCACTTGCTGACCGCCTCATCGATGTGGTCGAGCATGGCGTCGAGCAGCGTGCCCGGCCGGCTTTCCAACTCGGCGAACTTCTCGCGCATCTCGGCCAGGTCCTGGGCGACGATCGCCGCGACCATCGCTTCCTTGTTCTCGAAGTAGCGATAGATCTGGCCCACGCTCAGGCCCGCGGCCTTGGCGATCTCGGCCATGCTGGCGCCATGGAAGCCGGCCTGGCGCACCACGTCGCAGGCCGCATCCAGAATCTGTTGCCGCCGCGCCTCGGGCGTCGGCTTGGTGTTTGAACTCACGTCGACCATCGAGCGGTCCCGTTCTCCATTACATTTCCGTCAGGTCAACTGGGCCGACAGGACGGGGTGTTGACTTCGCCTTACCCCGGGCCTATGTCCAGCGCAATTGAGAATGAACGTTCATTCTCAAATTGTTCATCATAGGCGCGTCGTCAAGGGGACCTCCCCCCCTGCGGCAGCCTGTCGCTCCGGGGATATCCATGGCTATCAAACGTCCGCTCGCCGCTTCGGCGGTTCTTCTGGCGGCTGTCTCGCTCACCCTCGCCGCCTGCGGGCAAGGCAAGGGCGGAGCCGCTGGCGGCATGGGCGCGGGCGGGCCGACGCCCGTCGGCGTAGTGGTCGTGAAGACCGAGCCGGTGACCCTGACCAGCGAGCTGCAAGGCCGCACCTCGGCCTACCTGGTCTCGGAAGTGCGTCCGCAGGTCGGCGGCATCGTCAAGGCCCGCCTGTTCCAGGAAGGCTCCTACGTCCGCGCCGGCCAGCCGCTCTACCAGATCGAGCCGGCGACCTTCCAGGCCCAGGTCAACAGCGCCCAGGCGGGCCTGGCCCAGGCCCAGGCGACCTACACCGCCGCCAAGCTGAAGGCCGACCGCTACAAGGAACTGGTCGCGGTCAACGCCGTCTCCAAGCAGGACAACGACGACGCCCAGGCCGCCGCCCAGCAGGCCCAGGCGAACGTCGCCGCCCAGAAGGCCGCGGTCGAGACCGCCCGCATCAACCTGGGCTGGACCCGCGTGGTCGCCCCGATCTCGGGCCGCATCGGCAAGAGCTCGGTGACCCCCGGCGCCCTGGTCACGGCCACCCAGACCACGGCCCTGGCCACCATCCAGAACCTCGACAAGGTCTATGTCGACCTGACCCAGTCGTCGGCCGAGCTGCTGCAGCTGCAGCGCGACCTGGCCGGCGGCCAGCTGGGCCGCTCGGGCTCGACCCAGGTCAGCCTGAAGCTGGAAGACGGCTCGACCTATCCGGTCCAGGGCCGCCTGGAGTTCGCCGACGTCACCGTCGACCAGACGACCGGCTCGTTCGGCCTGCGCGCCACCTTCGACAACCCCAACGGCGCCCTGCTGCCGGGCATGTACGTCCGCGCCACCCTCGGCAAGGGCGTGGCCTCCAACGGCGTGCTGATCCCGCAGGCCGGCGTCAGCCGCGACCCGAAGGGCAACGCCACGGTCACCGTGGTCGGCGCCAAGGGCGTGGCCGAGATCCGTCCGATCACCGTCGGCCAGACCGTCGGCGACAAGTGGCTGGTCACCTCCGGCCTGAAGGTCGGCGACCAGGTCATCGTCGAAGGCCTGCAGAAGGTCCGTCCTGGCGCGCCCGTGAAGGCCGCCGTCATCACCGCTCAACGCTAAGGCCGGCCCACAATGCTGTCCCGTTTCTTCATCGACAGACCCATCTTCGCATGGGTGGTCGCGATCGTGATCATGCTGGCGGGGGCGCTCGCCATCCGCACGCTGCCGATCGCGCAATATCCCGAGATCGCCCTGCCGCAGGTCTCGGTCTCCGCCAACTATCCGGGCGCCTCGGCCAAGACGGTCGAGGACAGCGTCACCCAGGTCATCGAACAGAAGATGAAGGGCCTCGACGGCCTGGATTACATGTCGTCGACCAGCGACAGCTCGGGCTCGGCCACGGTCACCCTGACCTTCAAGGCCGGCACCGACATCGACATCGCCCAGGTGCAGGTCCAGAACAAGCTGCAGACCGCCACCGCCCTGCTGCCGCAGGAAGTGCAGCAGCAAGGCCTGACGGTCGCCAAGTCGGCCCGTAACTTCATGATGGTCGTCGGCCTCTATTCGGAGAGCGACGCCACCACCAACACCGACCTGGCCGACTACATCGCGTCCAACATCCAGGACCCGCTGAGCCGCGTCGACGGCGTCGGCGAAGTGCAGCTGTTCGGCGCCCAGTACGCCATGCGCATCTGGCTCGACCCGAACAAGCTGTCGTCCTACAGCCTGACGCCTTCGGACGTGTCGGCGGCCATCCAGGCCCAGAACGCGCAGGTCTCGGCCGGCCAGCTGGGCGGCACGCCCAACCTGCCGGGCACGGGCCTGAACGCCACGATCACGGCCCAGTCGCGCCTGCAGACGCCCGAAGAGTTCGAGAACATCATCGTCAAGAACAGCACGGGCGGGGCCCTGGTCCGCCTGCGCGACGTCGCCCGCGTCGAGCTGGGCGCCGAAAGCTACGTCTCGACCGCGAAGTTCAACGGCCGTCCGGCCGCGGGTCTGGCCATCCGCCTGGCCCCGGGCGCCAACGCCCTCGACACCGCCAAGGCGGTGAAGGAGCAGATGGCCACGCTCGAGAAGACCTTCCCGGCCGGCTACAAGTACGTCGTTCCCTACGACTCCACGCCGTTCGTGGAACTGTCGATCCACGAAGTGATCAAGACGCTGGTGGAAGCCATCATCCTGGTCTTCATCGTCATGTTCCTGTTCCTGCAGAACTGGCGCGCCACCCTGATCCCGACCATCGCCGTCCCGGTCGTCCTTCTGGGCACCTTCGGCATCCTCGCAGCCTTCGGCTACTCCATCAACACGCTCACCATGTTCGGCCTCGTGCTGGCCATCGGCCTGCTCGTCGACGACGCCATCGTCGTGGTCGAGAACGTCGAGCGGGTGATGAGCGAGGAAGGTCTCTCCCCCGTCGAGGCCACGCGCAAGTCGATGGGCGAGATCACCGGCGCCCTGATCGGCATCGCGCTGGTGCTGTCGGCGGTGTTCGTGCCGATGGCCTTCTTCAGCGGTTCGCAAGGCGTCATCTACCGCCAGTTCTCGATCACCATCGTCTCGGCGATGATGCTGTCGGTGGTGGTGGCCCTGGTGCTGACGCCGGCGCTCTGCGCCACCATGCTGAAGCCGCATGACCGCGCCCACGGCGAGGCTCTGCGCACCGATCACCCGGGCGCGCTCGGTGCGGTGATCAACTTCTTCAACCGCTTCTTCAACTGGTTCAACCGCAGCTTCAACGACGTATCGGGCCGCTACCAGGGCGGGGTTCGCAAGATCCTCGGCCGGAGTGTCCGCTGGATGGCCATCTACGGCGTCATCATCCTGGTCATGGGCCTGCTGTTCGTCCGCCTGCCCAGCGCCTTCCTGCCGGAAGAAGACCAGGGGATCATGATCACCCTCGTCCAGCTGCCGCCGGGCGCCACCGAGGAACGCACCCTGAGCGTCCTCGACCAGGTCCGCAGCCACTTCATGGACGACGAGAAGGAAGCCGTGCAGTCGGTGTTCACCGTCTCGGGCTTCAGCTTCAGCGGCGCCGGCCAGAACGCCGGTCTCGCCTTCGTCCGCCTGAAGGACTTCGACGAGCGCAAGGCCGCCAATCTCAAGGCCCCCGCCGTCGCCGGCCGCGCCATGGGCAAGTTCCTGCAGATCCGCGATGCGATGGTGTTCGCCGTCGTGCCGCCGGCCGTGCCGGAACTGGGCACCTCGTCGGGCTTCGACTTCCAGCTGCAGGACATCGGCGGCGTGGGCCATGACGCCCTCACCGCGGCCCGCAACCAGGTCCTGGGCATGGCTGGCCAGGATCCCAACCTGGTCGGCGTGCGTCCCAACGGCCAGGAAGACACCCCGCAGCTGAAGATCGACATCGACCAGGCCAAGGCCGGCTCGATGGGCCTGACCACGGCCGACATCAACGCGGCGCTCAGCGCGGCCTGGGGCGGTTCGTACGTCAACGACTTCATCGACCGCGGCCGGGTGAAGAAGGTCTACATGCAGGCCGACGCGCCCTACCGCATGAAGCCCGAAGACCTGAACAACTGGTACGTCCGCAACAGCAGCGGCCAGATGGTGCCCTTCTCGGCCTTCGCCACGACCCGCTGGGTCTACGGCTCGCCGCGTCTGGAGCGCTACAACGGCCTGTCGTCGATGAACATCCAGGGCGCTCCGGCCCCGGGCAAGAGCTCGGGCGACGCGATGGCGGCCATGGAGAAGATCGCCGCCCAGCTGCCGGCCGGCATCGGCTTCGAATGGACCGGCCTGTCGGCCCAGGAACGTGAAGCGGGCAACCAGGCTCCGGCCCTGTACGCGATCTCGATCCTGGTGGTGTTCCTGCTGCTGGCGGCCCTCTACGAGAGCTGGTCGATCCCGCTGTCGGTCATCATGGTCATCCCGCTCGGCATCGTCGGCGCCCTGCTGGCGACCACCCTGCGCGGCCTGAGCAACGACATCTACTTCCAGGTGGGCCTGCTCACGACCATGGGCCTGGCGGCCAAGAACGCCATCCTGATCGTCGAGTTCGCCAAGGAGATCTACGAGCGCACCGGCAACCTGGTGGAAGCCACGCTGGAAGCCGTCCGCATCCGTCTGCGTCCGATCATCATGACCTCGCTGGCCTTCGTCTTCGGCGTTCTGCCGCTGGCGATCTCCAACGGGGCCGGTTCGGGCAGCCAGCACGCGATCGGCACGGGCGTCATCGGCGGCATGCTGTCGGCGACCATCCTGGCGATCTTCTTCGTCCCGCTGTTCTTCGTGATCGTCGAACGGATCTTCAAGCCCAAGCCGCGTCACCACGACGAGGCCCCCGCGACTCCGGCCGAGAGCCACTGAGATGCTTCGTAACCTCACCCTCACCCTGCTGGCGGCCAGCGCGCTGACCGCCTGCACCATGGCCCCCAAGTACGAGCGACCGGCCCTGCCGGTCGCCACGACCTGGCCCACGGCTTCGGCCAACGGCCAGACGGCCTCGGCCGGCGACCTCGCCTGGAAGCAGGTGTTCGAGGATCCCCGCCTGGCGGGGACCATCGACCTGGCCCTGGCCAACAACCGCGACCTGCGGGTCGCGGTGCTCAACATCGAGCAGGCCCGCGCCACCTACCGCATCCAGCGCGCGGCCCTGCTGCCGACCGTCAACGGCACGCTCTCGGGCACCAAGAGCGAGACCCCGACGGCGGCCTCGGGCTTCGGCTCGGCGATCGGCGGCTCGGGCTCGCTGGAGATCGAGAACTACAACGCCAACGTCGGCGTCACCTCGTACGAGCTCGACATCTTCGGGCGCGTGCGCAGCCTCAAGGACCAGGCGCTGCACAGCTACCTGGCCACCGAGGAGACCGCCCGCGCGACCCAGATCAGCCTGATCGCCGAGACGGCCAACGCCTGGCTGACCCTGGCGGCCGACCAGGACCTGCTGGCCCTGGCCAAGGACACGCTGAAGAGCCGTGAAGACAGCCTCGCCCTGGCCCAGCGCCAGTTCGACGTCGGCGCGGCCTCGCAGCTGGACCTGCGCACTTCGCAGACCCTGGCCGAGACCGCCCGCGCCGACGTGGCCACCTACACGGCCCAGGTCGAGCGCGACAGGAACGCCCTGCGCCTGCTGGTGGGTACGGAAGTTCCGGCCGACCTGCAGCCGGCCGGCGGCCTGATCACCGCCCAGATCCTTCCCGATCTGCCGGCGGGCGTGGCCTCTGACGTGCTGACCCGTCGTCCCGACGTCCTGGCGGCCGAGCACAGCCTGATGGGCGCCAACGCCAACATCGGCGCGGCCCGCGCGGCCTTCTTCCCGCGCATCAGCCTGACGGGCTCGTACGGCAGCGCCAGCGCCGACCTCGACGGCCTGTTCAAGGGCGGCACCAAGAGCTGGAGCTTCGCCCCCAGCATCAGCGTGCCGATCTTCGCTGGCGGGGCCAACAAGGCCGGGCTCGACAGCGCCAAGGCCGGCCAGAAGATCGCCGTGGCGACCTACGAGAAGACCGTCCAGACGGCCTTCCGCGAGGTCTCCGACGCCCTGGCCACCCAGGCCACGATCGGCGATCGCCTGGCCGCCCAGGAACGGGTGGCCGCCGCCGCCGCCGACACCGCGCGCCTGACCAAGCTGCGCTACGACCGCGGCGTCGACAGCTCGCTCGTCCTGCTCGACGCCCAGCGCACGCAGTATTCGGCCCAGCAGGGCCTGATCAACGCGCGCCTGGCCCGGGCCAGCAACCTGGTCACGCTCTACAAGGTCCTCGGCGGCGGCGCTCCCGCCAGCAAGGGGTCCTGAACTGATCGGGGAGGGTAAGGCCCCTCCCCTGACCGATCCCCGCGCGACGGTGCGGGGCTGATCGCGGCGGCATCCCCCCGGACACGCCGCGACCGGAAGGGGCGCATCACCCCCCCAATCCCAGATGCGCCCCTTCCACCCTTACCTTCCCGAAAACCTGTCCGGCGCCCCGCGCGGTCCTCGTCCTTCGACAAGCTCAGGATGAGGGCCAAGGCCACGGCCGCTCATTCGACAACCTCACCCTGAGCTTGTCGAAGGGCCGCACGACGCCGCCTCCAGCCGCGCGTGCAGGCCGTCGAGCCGGGCCGCGCAGGCCGCCCGGATCGCCGGATCGACCTCGGCGCGCTTGGCCGCGCCGTCCGGCCTGAACGCCCGCTCGGGCGCCTTGGCGTCGATCGCCGCCGCCGCCGTCATCGCATCGCTCTCGGCCGCCTCTGGTAGCCAGCCGAAGTGCGGCAGCACGCGACCAGCCACCGCGCCCGGCAGCGTCTCGTAATTGACCAGCAGCCCCGCCCCGTCGGCCGCGAAGGCCGCCAGCGCCGCCTCGCCGATCGCCGCCAGCACGGCGGCCTGGTAGTCGGCGTCCGGCGTCGCCGGCTGCGCCAGGCCGAACACGGCCGGCGCCACCACCTGCGGAACCATCTGCATCCCCGGCGAGCGGGCATGCGAGACCATCACCTCGGCCGGCGTCCGGTAGAGGTGCAGCCAGGGCGTTTCCGGGAAAGCTTCGCGGAACAGGTCGAAGGCCAGGGCGTGCCAGCAGTCGAGCTTGAGGAACAGGCGCGCGTCCCCCGCCCCGCGCGCGCGGCCCAGCGCCGCCACCACGCCGCGCAGCAGCGCTACCTTGCGGCCCCAGGGCAGGTCGCCGCGCACCACATGGTCGATCGGCGCGGCCTCCGACAGCACGGTCGCCCCCTCCGGCGCGCCCAGCATCCGCCCCAGAAGGGTCGAACCGCAGCGCGACATGTGGAAGACGAGGCCGTCAGGCGTCGGTCCCGCCAGCCCCTCCAGCGCCGAGAGCGGCGTGCGCAGGCGCAGCAGCCGGTTCAGCGGCGCCGACCAGACCTTGGGAACGCTCTCGCCGAAGAACGATTCCTCCAGCCGCCGCGCGCCGAAGAAGGCCCAGTCGGCGGCGTCCTCGTCCGGCAAGACGGCGACTGGCAGCCAGCCGGCCGGCGGGGCGAGCGGGCGCGGAACCACGCTCCGCTTGGCCAGCCGCTCGGCCACTCCCGGCGCGGCCAGCCCCCAGCCGGCGGCGAGCGCCTGCGCCTCGCGGGCGAAATCCTCGTCGCGGAACAGGTCGGCCAGCCCCGCGCAGGCGGCGACGTCCTCGGCCAGCCGCGCCATGAAGGCTTCCAGATCCCGCGTCGCGTCCGCCGTAAGTTGCATGCCCGCCCCTGGCCCTTGTCGGTTGAAGGGCGGCACAATAGGCTCGGGCGATGGGATTTCCAGACCGCCTGAAGCTGCCGCTCGCCTTCGATCCGATCCGCCTGCGCGCCGACCTCGAGGCCCTGACCGCCGGCGCCGACTGGATCGCCCACTTCGTCACCCAGAACTACGACGGCGACTGGAGCGTCATTCCCCTGCGCTGCCAGGCCGGCGCCAGCCATCCGGTGATGATGATCTATTCGGATCCCGGCGCGACGGCGTTCGAGGACACGCCGTTCCTGGCCCCCTGCCCCTACTTCCGCGAAGTGATCGCCGCCTTCCCGTTCCAGGCCACCAGCGTGCGGCTGATGAAGCTGGCCCCCGGCTCGGTCATCAAGACCCACCACGACGAGGACCTCGACGCCGGCTCGCTGCTGGTGCGCTTCCACGTGCCGGTGGTCACCAACCCGGACGTCGACTTCCGGCTCAACGGCGTCCGCGTGGCGATGGAGGCCGGCAGCGCCTGGTACCTCAAGCTCACCGACCCCCACAGCGTCGCCAACCACGGGACCGAGGACCGGGTGCACCTGGTGATCGACGGCTACGTCAACGACTGGGTGCGGGGGTTGTTCGATAGGGATTCCCCTCTCCCCTTGCGGGAGAGGGTAGCCTCGCAAAGCGAGGTCGGGTGAGGGGTCGATGACCGGCGCCGCCGCGAAGGCGGACAGACCGGACGCGGTGTCGGATATTTGAGAGACCCCTCATCCGTCGGCTTCCGCCGACACCTTCTCCCGCAAGGGGAGAAGGACGCACGACCTATCCAGCCAGCAGCGTGAACTGGGCGTTCAGCCCGTCCACCGCGCTGCTCGCAACCCAGACGTCGAAAACGCCCGGCTCGGCGACCCAGCGGTCGCCCTCGCCGAAGAAGGTCAGGCTGCCGCGTTCCAGCTCGAAGGCGATGTCGCGGCTCTCGCCCGGCTTCAGGGCCACCCGCAGGAAGCGCTTGAGCTCGCGCACCGGCCGGGTGCGGCTGGCCACCCGGTCGCGGGTGTAGAGCTGCACCACGTGCACGCCCTCGCGCTTGCCGGTGTTGGTCACCCGGGCGCTGATCTGCAGCTTGCCGTTCCAGGCCAGGGTCGGCGAGGACAGCTTCAGGTTCGACAGGGAAAAGGTGGTGTAGGCCAGGCCATGGCCGAACGGGTAAAGCGCCTCGTTCTTCACCGTGCGCCAGCGGGCCTTGTATTCCTGGATCTCGCTGTCGGCCGGGGCCGGGCGGCCCGTCGAGCGGTGATTGTAGGCGTAGGGCTGCTGGCCGCTCTCGTAGGGAAAGCTGACCGGCAGGCGGCCCGAAGGGTTCACCGACCCGAACACCACGTCGGCCACCGCGTGACCGGTCTCGGTGCCCAGGAACCAGGTGGCCAGGATCGCCGGGGCGTTCTTCACCGCGCCGTCCAAAACGAGCGCCCGGCCGTGGCGCAGCAGCACGACGGTAGGACGGCCGACGGCGGCGACCGCCTCGGCCAGCATCATCTGGGGCTTGGGAATGCCGATCTCGGTGCGCGACTGGGCCTCGCCCGACATGTTCTGGCCCTCGCCGATGGCCAGCACGACGATGTCGGCGGCCCGCGCGGCGGCCACGGCGGCCTCGATGCCGCCGGCGATCGAGCTCTCGACATCGCTGCCCTTGACGGTCTGCAGGAGGTTCGGGTCGGCCATGGCCTGGCGAAAGCCCGTGGCCAGGTCGACGCCCAGGCTCTTGTCGCCGAAGAAGGCCCACGGCCCCAGGATGTTGTCGCGGTCGTCGGCGAACGGGCCGATCAGGGCGATGCGCTTGCCCGAGCGCGGCAGCGGCAGCAGGTTTCCGTCGTTCTTCAGCAGCACGATCGAGGCCGCGCCGGCCTCGCGGCTCAGCGCGCGCATGGCCGGCGTCGCCGTGCGGGCGGCCTGGGCCTTGGCGTCGATCGAGCGGAACGGCTGGTCGAACAGGCCGATGGCCTCCTTCAGCATCAGCACCCGGCGCACGGCCTGGTCGACCACCGCCATCGGCACCGCGCCGCTTTTCACCAGTTCGGGCAGATAGCGGCTGTAGAGCCCGCTCTGCATGCTGATGTCGACGCCCGCCAGGATCGCCAGGCGCGCGGCGTCGCGGTCGTCGGCGGCGTAGCCGTGGGCCACCAGTTCCTGGTCTGCGGTGTAGTCGGAGATGACCACGCCCTTGAAGCCCCACTCGGTACGCAGCAGGTCGGTCAGCAGGCGCTTGTTGGCCGTGGCCGGCACGCCGTTGATGTCGTTGAAGGCCGACATGGCGGTCAGGCACCCGGCCTCGAAGGCGGCCTGGAACGGCGGCAGGTGAACCTCGCGCAGCGTGGCTTCCGAGAGCTCGACGGTGTTGTAGTCCATGCCCGCGGCGACGGCGCCATAGGCGGCGAAGTGCTTGGCGCAGGCCAGCATCGAGTCGGGCGACTTCAGGTCCGGGCCCTGGAAGCCGCGCACCCGGGCCTGGGCCAGCGCTTCGCCCAAGAACACGTCCTCGCCCGAGCCCTCGGCCACCCGGCCCCAGCGCTCGTCGCGGGCCACGTCGACCATCGGCGCGAAGGTCCAGTGCAGGCCGTGGGCCGTGGCCTCCTGCGCGGCGGCGCGGGCGGTGCGATAGGCCAGCGGCGGGTCAAAGCTGGCGGCCTCGGCCAGCGGGATCGGATAGACGGTCTTGAAGCCGTGGATGACGTCGGCGGCCAGCAGCAGCGGAACGCCCAGGCGCGAATGCTCCACCGCCGCCGTCTGGGCCAGCAGGGCGCCCTCGACGCCGACGCCGTTCATCAGCGTGCCGATCTTGCCCGCCCGGGTCTCGGCCAGCAGCTGCTGGGTGTTGCGCAGGTTGATCGCCGGGTTCATGTCGCCCACCGGCGGGCGGATCATGTCGGCGTAGCACGACAGCTGGCCGGCCTTCTCGTCGATGGTCATCTGCGCGATCAGCGCCTCGACCCGCTGGGAGCCCCGACCTTGCGCCGCCGCCCGGCCGGCCACCGCCAGCCCCGCGAGGCCCGCCGCCCCGGCCACCAGTCCGCGACGGCTGATCCCTTCAAGCCGAGCTTGCCGACGCTGCATAGAATCCCTTCCGACTGTCTCGCGGCCGGCAACCTCGCCGAGGACGGCCGATCGCGCAACGCCCCGCATCGGGCAAGCGAACCACGACACGCCGCTTGCGTTATCAGTCTGGCTGAAGGGAGACCCGACCATGTCCGCTCAATGGCGCATCGAGATCCGGCTGGGCGACGGCCACGCCCCGCTGCGCAGCGTGCTCGTCGAGGCCGACACCGAGGTCGACGCCCTGCGGCAGGTGCTGGCCGAGGCCGAACGCGACCATGTCGCCGCCGAGGAACTGCTGCTGGACGGCCAGGAGGAGGTGTTCTCGCGCACCGAGGTCCAGGATGGCCACGTGGAGCACCAGGCCCAGCCCTGACCGCCCGCTCGCCCGCCGCCCGGGCCTGTGCTAGGCCCGGTGCATGGCTGGAGAACGCATCCTCTTCGTCGTCAACGCCGGTCCCAGCGTCGGCGGCGGCCATTTCATGCGCGGCCTCAACCTGGCCCGCGCGCTCGAGACCGCGGGCGCGGTTTGCGCCTTCGCCGGCCCGCCGGCCGTGACCGGCCTTTCCGAGACCTTCGCCTCCCCCGCTCTGTGCGCCGGAACCTTCGCCGACGATGCATTGGTGACCGGCGCCGCCGCGCTCGCGGCCGACTACGACGCCATCGTCTTCGACCACTACGACCTGGACGCCGAAGACCACCGCCGCATCGCCGCCGGCCGCCCGAGCCTGGTGGTCGACGACCTGGCCGACCGCCCGCTGGCCGCCGACCTGCTGCTCGACGCCGGCATCGCCCGCCAAGCCCGCGACTACGAGGGTTTGGTCTCGCCCCACGCCGAACTGCTGCTCGGCCCCGACAACGCCGCCCTGTCGCCGGCCTTCGCGGCCCTGCGCGAGGAGGCACTGACCCGCCGCGCCGCCACGGCGCGGATCGAGCGCGTGCTGGTCTCGCTGGGCCTGACCGACGTCGGCGGGATCACGGCCCGCACCGTCGAGGCGCTGCTTCCGGTGCTGGGCGACCGCGTCCTCGACGTGGTGGCCGGCGGCCAGGCGTCCAGCCTGCCGGCGCTGCGCGCCCTGGCCGCCGCCGATCCGCGCCTGACCCTGCACGTCGACAGCCGCGACATGCCGCGCCTGACCGCCCGGGCCGACCTCGCCATCGGCGCGGCCGGCTCCAGCAGCTGGGAGCGCTGCGTGCTGGGCCTGCCCACCGTGTCGCTGGTGCTGGCCGACAACCAGCGCGAAGCGGCCCAGGCCCTGTCGGATCTCGGCGCCCACCGGTCGCTGAACGCCGAGCCTCTCGACGGCGAGGACCTGCGGCGCGCCTTCGCCGCCCTGGCCGAAGACCATGACGCCTGGCGCGCCATGTCGGCCGCCGCCGCCAAGGTCTGCGACGGCCTTGGCGCCCGGCGCACGGCCGTGCGGTTCCTTGCCTTGGTTTCGCCTCGTTTGAGAAACACTCACGCTACGACCAACTGACACTGACCGCGCGGTCAGTTAAAGCGTCGAGCCCCCCCGTCATGCCCAAAGTCACTCTGCGCGCCGTCGCGGCGCACGACCAGGAGCGGCTGCTGGAATGGCGCAACTCCGACGCCGTCGCCCCCTACATGTACAGCGACCACCTGATCTCCGAGGGCGAGCACGCGGCCTGGTTCGCACGCCTGGGGACCAACCCCGCCGTGCGCTACTGGATCATCGAGCTGGACGGCCATCCGGTGGGCCTGGCCAATCTCGCCGACATCGACCGGCACAACAGCCGCTGCGCCTGGGCCTACTATCTGGCCGACCCGTTGGTGCGCGGCCTCGGCGTCGGCAGCTTCGTCGAATACTGGGTGATCGAATACGTGTTCGGCGAGCTTGGCCTGGCCAAGCTTTGGTGCGAGGTCATCGAAAGCAACAAGGCCGTCTGGCGCCTGCACGAGGGCTTCGGCTTCACGCGCGAGGCGGTGCTGCGCAACCACGTGGTCAAGGGCGGCCAGGCGCTGGACGTGATCGGCCTGGGCCTCCTGGAAAGCGAATGGCGCGGCGCCGCCCGCGACGCCGCCCGCGAGCGGCTGATCGCCAAGGGCTTCGACCTGTCGGACGTTCCCGCCGCGGCCTAGAGACGCGGCAGGTCGCCCAGGCTGGCCAGATCAGGGCGACTGCGCACCAGCGCCCGGATGTCTTCGGACGTGAAGGCGGGCTTTCGCGGATAGAGCGCCTCGTAGACCGCGCGCACGAAATCGAGGTCCGACGCCAGGTCGACCGTCCAGCGCACCTGGCTCTCGTCGACCGCCTGGGTCAGCCCGCCCAGCGCGAAGCGTTCGGGCCGGCGGTAGATGAAGGGCGTGACGTGCTCGCGCTCATAGGGGTCGCTCGCCTCCGCCGCCGTCAGCCGCAGCAGGCCGACGCCGAGGATCTCGGCGTCCAGCCCGATCGGATAGGTCCGATGCGGCAGGGTGGTGGCCGAGTAGTCGGCGCCGCTAGCCAGGTGGCTGGCGATCAGCGCCTCGATCAGCACGGGGTCGGCGAGCGGGCAGTCGGCGGTCAGCCGCAGCATCAGGTCATTGTCGCCCAGGCCCGCCACCGCCCCGGCGAACCGGCCCAGCACGTCGTCCAGCGAACCGCGGAACACCTCCACCCCCGCCGCGTCCAGCGCCTGGGCCAGGGGATCATCGCTGGCCTGGTCGGAGGTCGCCGCGACCAGCCGGTCGATCGAGGCGACGCGGCGCAGGCGCTCGACCTGGCGCAGCACCATCGGCGCCCCGACGACATCGGCCAGCACCTTGCCCGGCAGCCGGGTCGAGCTCATCCGGGCCTGCAACACGGCGACGATCACCGCGCGCCCTCCTGCAACACTGCTTGTCTCGGGTTCATGGTCCGCACCCTCGGCCCGCTCGGTTAAGGAGGACTTTCACCCGCGAGGCCGGTTTGGACAACCAGGCGTTGACAGCGTTGTCAAACCATAGTGCTCTCCAGCCCAACGACCGCGACCGACGATCGAAGGGAGAAGACCATGGGCCAGGGACCGCTGATCGACCGCCGCGCGCTGCTTGCCGCCGGGGCCGCCCTGGGCCTGGCGCCCGCCCTGCCCGCGCTCGCCGCCGACCAGGACGCCCGGATCCGCGCCCTCCTTGCGCAGATGACCCTGGACGAGAAGATCGGCCAGACCCACCAGCCGGCCGGCGGTCGCCAGAAGGCGCTGAATTCCAAGATCGACGCCACCGCCCTCGACTTGGTGCGCAAGGGCGGGGTCGGCTCGTACCTGCACGTGGCCGGCGCGGCCTTCCTGCGCGAACTGCAACGCACGGCCGTCGAGGAGTCGCGGCTGAAGATCCCGCTGCTGTTCGCCATCGACGTGGTGCACGGCTTCCGCACCCTCTACCCCGTGCCGCTGGCCATGGCCGCGACCTTCGATCCCGAGATCGTGCGCGCCACCGCCCGCATGGCCGCCGTCGAGACCGCCGTCAGCGGCCTGCACTGGACCTTCGCCCCGATGGTCGACATCGCCCGCGACCCGCGCTGGGGCCGCATCGTCGAGGGGGCCGGCGAGGATCCGTATCTCGGCTCGATCATGGCCGCCGCCCAGGTGCGCGGCTTCCAGGGCGAGGGGCTTGCTGGAAAGGACTCCATCCTGGCTTGCGCCAAGCACTTCGGGGCCTATGGCGCGGCGGCCGGCGGCCGCGACTACGACAGCGCCGAACTGTCGGACCGCACGCTGAACGAGGTCTACCTGCCGCCTTTTAATGCGGCCGCCAAGGCCGGCGCGGGCACGATGATGACCGCCTTCAACGACCTGAACGGCGAGCCCACCACCGCCAACGCGGCCCTGGTGCGCGGGGTGCTCAAGACCCAGTGGGCCTGGCCCGGCCTGGTGGTCAGCGACTGGAACGCCATCCTCGAACTGGTCAATCACGGCGTCGCCGAAACTCCCCTACAGGCCGCCGCCCTGGCGCTGAGGGCCGGGGTCGACATGGACATGGCCAGCGGCGTCTACGCCGCCCACCTGAAGACCGCGATCTCCGCCGATCCGTCGCTGCTGCCGCTGCTCGACCAGGCGGTGACCCGGATCCTGACCGCCAAGATGCGGCTTGGCCTCTTCGACGATCCCTATCGCTTCGGCGACGTCGAGCGGGAGAAGACCATCTTCGTCGGCCCCGAGCATCGCGCCATCGCCCGCGAGGCGGCGCGCAAGGCCGTGGTGCTGCTGAAGAACGACGGCGGCCTGCTGCCGATCGCGTCCTCCGCCAGGAAGATCGCCGTCATCGGCGCACTGGCGACCGACAACCTCTCCCAGCTCGGCTCGTGGAAGGCGCGCGGCCAGGTCGCCGACGTCGCCCCGCTGCTGCCGGCACTGAAGACGGCCGCCCCGGCCGGAACCGAAATCGTCCACGTCGCCGGCGCCGGCCCGCGCAGCGACGACCAGACGGGCATCCCCGCCGCCGTCGAGGCCGCCAAGGTCGCCGACCTCGTGCTGCTGATGGTCGGCGAGGACTTCGACCACAGCGGCGAGTCGCGCAGCCGCTCCGACCTGTCCCTGCCCGACGCCCAGGGCGCCCTGGCCCGCGCCGTGCTGGCGACCGGCAAGCCGGTGGTCGTGCTGCTGCCGTCGGGCCGGCCCATCGTCGCGCCCGAGGTGCTGGAGAAGGCCCCGGCCGTGCTGGCCACCTGGTTCCTCGGCGTCGAGGCGGGGCCGGCCCTGGCCGACATCCTGTTCGGCAAGTCAGCCCCCGGCGGCCGCCTGCCCGTCGGCTTCCCGCGCGCCACGGGCCAGTCGCCGACCTACTACGCCCACGTCCCCACCGGCCGCCCGGCCGATCCGGACCTGGCCAAGGACACCGTCCGCTACCACGACGTCGACATCGGCCCGCTGTTCCCGTTCGGCCATGGCCTGAGCTACGCGGCCTTCGCCTATTCGGACCTTGCCCTCGATCGCGACAGCATCGCCCCGACCGGGGCGGTGAAGGTCTCGCTGACCATCGCCAACACCGGCGCCGTCGCCGCCGACGAAGTGGTCCAGCTCTATGTCCGCGACCCGGTCGCCAGCATCGCCCGCCCGGTCAAGGAACTGCGCGGCTTCGTCCGCGCGACCCTGAAGCCCGGCGAGCGCCGCCGCGTGACCTTCACCCTCTCCGCCGCCCAGCTGGCGATCTGGAGTCCGGAGGGCTGGCGCATCGAGGCCGGCAAGGTCGAGGTCATGGTCGGGTCGTCCTCGGCCGACATCCGCCTGCGCGGCGCCTTCACGATCGCCGCCCCCGGCAAGGCCCGCGAACCGGCGAGCGCCATCCCAACGCCGGTGAGCGTGGTTTAAGCCCTACCCCTCTCTCGCCCAATCGGCCCGCCGTCTCAGCTCCGCCTCGCTCGGATCCTGGACCATGAACGAACCCGTGCGCACCGGCCCGTCGCGGCGGTAGCGGTTCACGACGACGCCGGTGTCGGCCAGGATCGAGCCGGTCAGGGCCCAGGCGCCCGGCGCGGCCGCCTCGTCGAACAGCCGCCGGCCCGGTCCGAGCAGCAGCGGGAAGATCATCAGCTGCATCTCGTCGACCAGGTCGGCCGCCAGCAGGGCGTGGACCAGCGCCGTCGAGCCCTGGGTCAGGAGATCGGGGCCCGTCTCTCCCTTCAGCCGCCGCACGCCCTCCACCGCGTCCGGCCCGACGCGGCGGCTGTTCTCCCACGGCAGGGCCAGGCCCGGATCGTGGGAGGCCACGTGCTTGGTCGTGGCGTTGAAGCGCTCGGCGATCGGGTTCTTCGGATCCTGGTAGGGCCAGTGGGCGGCGAAGATCTCGTAGGTCCGGCGGCCCAGCAGCAGCTCGAACGGCGCCTCGAACAGCGACATCACCGCCTGGCCCGTGACCGGGTCCGAATACGGCGCGACCCAGCCGCCATGGGCGAAGCCGCCGCGCCGGTCCTCGTCGGGTCCGCCCGGCCCCTGCATCACCCCGTCCAGGCTGACGAAGGCGGCGACGATCAGCTTTCTCATGACCCTGCTCCCTGGTGGTTCGCCGCAAGGACGGTTGGAGAAGGCCTGATCCTACATCAGGGCGCGCGCCCTTCCCCCATCGAGGGGGAGGGGTTCGCTCAAGCCCGTCGCCGATAGAGGTAGTCGTCCGGCAGCCCCATGCGCCGCGACGATTCCACGGCGGGCGAACCCTTGATCGGCGCCCTGTCGGCGCCGGCGCCCGCCAGGCGCACCAGCCGCCGCTCGACGCCGCTCAAGTCGAAGGCCTCGCCCAGGCCCAGGCGCGCGCGCACCTCCACCGGCGTGATCGCCACGGCGGCCCGCACCAGCGGCTTCTGGATCAGCCGCAGCGGCCCCGGCAGCAGCGGGGTGCTGGTCATGATGTCCAGGAACTCGAAGACGATCTCCGACGGCTCCAGGTTGGGCAGCATCAGCGCCAGCTGCCGCTTCCAGGCGGCCTCGGAGGTCGGCGCGCCGGTCGCGCCGTAGAGCCGCGCGCCGGGCGCGGCCTCGGCGAAGGCCGCGTCCCGCTCGACCTGGCTCAGCGTGCGGGCATAGGCGTGATAGGCCTCGATGAAGCCGAAGCTGGCGGTGGCCTGCACCCAGTCCAGCAGCGCCGGGTCGTTGGCCTGGTAGGCGACGCCGGCCGGGGTCTCGCCGGTGACATGGCCGTGCATGCGCACCACGCCGGCGATCATCTTCTCGGCCGTCTCGCGCGGGCCGTAGACCGTGACCATCGCCGCCAGGCCGGTGCGCTTGAGGCGTTTCAGCGGCTGGGCCTTGAAGCTGGAATGGTCCCAGACGCCCGAGCGCACCCGCGGCTCGGCCAGCTCCAGGATCACCGCCGTGATGCCGCCGACGAACAGCGACACCGGGTTCTTGAACACGCGCCACGACACCGAGTCCGGGCCGATCAGGGCCGGCGCCCCCGGCGGGTTGGAAAAGTCGATCGCTGGTCCCTCGTCGGGCGTCAGCAGTCGCGCCGCGGCGCGGGACAGCGGATCGGCCATCAGTTCACCCGTCGCTCCCGCCCCGCCCAGTACGGTTCGCGCAGCTGTCGACGCAGGATCTTGCCCGAGGCGTTGCGCGGCAAGGCCTCGACGAAGTCGACGCTCTTGGGGGCCTTGAAGTGCGCAATGCGCGTGCGGGCGAAGGCGATGATGTCGTCGGGATCGGGCGTGACGCCGGGCTTGGGCGCCACCACCGCCTTGACCGCCTCGCCCCACTTGTCGTCGGGTACGCCGATCACCGCCACCTCGGCCACGTGCGGATGGCCGTAGACGGCGCTCTCCACCTCGGCCGGATAGATGTTCTCGCCGCCGGAGACGATCATGTCCTTCACCCGGTCATGGATGAACAGATAGCCGTCCTCGTCCAGGTAGCCGGCGTCGCCGGTGCGCAGCCAGCCGTCGGCGTCGATGGTCGCGGCGGTGGCCGCGTCCAGCTTCCAGTAGCCGGCCATGTTGGACGACGAGCGCACGGCGATCTCTCCGACTGTGTCGGCGGGTAGAACGCTTCCGGCCTCGTCGAGGATGCGAAGCTCCACCCCCGGCATCGGCAGGCCGGCCGAGCGCATGCGCTTGTTGCCGGCCGGGTCGTGATCCTCGGGCGGCAGGTAGACCACCGTGCCGGTGGTCTCGGTCATGCCGTACTGCTGGACGAAGCCGCAGCCGAACACCTCGATGCACTCGCGCAGCAGGTCCAGCGGAATGGGGGCCGCGCCATAGAGGATGTGGCTCAGCCGCGAGTAGTCGATCTGGCGGGCCCTCGGCAGCCGCACGACGATCTGCAAGGCGGCGGGCACCATGAACATCTTCGACACCCGGTCGTGCTCGATGAAGTCGAGCACCTTGGTCGGATCGAACTCGCGCGCCACCACGCCCTTGGCGCCGTTGAACAGGCCCACCAGCCCCCAGCCGGTGCCGCCGATATGGGCCACGGGCATGGCCACCAGGCTGACGTCGTCGGGACCCCAGGTGTTCCAGTCCATCGGCGCGCGCTCGGCGGCGGCCTTGCGCATGGCCAGCAGGTTGTCGTGGGTCAGCATCGCGCCCTTGGGCCTGCCCGTTGTGCCCGAGGTGTAGAGCTGCAACACCACGTCCGACGACTTCAGCGGCGTGGCCGGGTCGGCGTCGCTCTGCGCGTCGCGCCAGGCGGTGAACAGCGGCAGTTCGGCCGGGCCGCCCGGCTCCATGGCCACCACCGGCGGCGGCGGCCCGTCCATCAGCCTGGCCACCTCGCCCACGTGATCGACCAACTCGGGACCGACGAACACCATCTTGGCCTCGGTGTCGGCGACGATGTAGGCGATCTCGGCCGGGGCCAGGCGCCAGCCGATCGGGGCGGTGACTATCCCGGCCTTGGCCGCGCCCAGCAGCATCTCGAAATAGAGGTCGCTGTTCTTGCCCACATAGGCGATGCGGTCGCCCGGCTTCAGCCCCTGCGCGACCAGGGCCCGGGCCACCTGGTTGGTGTGCCGGTCGAGGTCGGAGAAGCGGGTGTCGCGTCCCTCGAACGAGAAGGCCACGGCGTCCGGCCGCTCCTGCGCGTGATAGCGGGCGACGTCTCCCAGCGTGGGCATGCGGGCGAAGTCGACGGCGGCGGCCTCAGTCATCCGAACCTCCCTGCGCGCCGTCTGCCGCGGCCGCTCGGATAACATGGTTTTCGTCGTGACCCCGGGTAAGTCAACGGTAGCGGGAAACCCGTGTTTGGTCGCGCCGCCGACCGGCCCTAAGCTGTCGACTCGAACGCCCCCGAGGAAACCCCAGTCCATGACCAGCTTCCTCCTGCGCCGCGAGCAACGCGGCCTGCTGATCTCGGTGATCCTCGGCCTGGTGGTCGCCCCGCTGCTGCTGCTGCTGACCACCTGGGAGATCCAGCGCGAGTTCACCCGCGGGCGCGTGCTGCGCGAGGCCGTCAACCACTCCTACGAACAGCGCATGCAGCTGCAGACGGTGTTCTCGCTGATGCAGGACGCCGAGACCGGCCAGCGCGGCTTCGTCATCACCGGCCAGCAGCGGTTCCTGGAGCCCTACGACGCGGCCCTGCGCCGCCTGCCCAGCCAGCTGGCGGCCCTGCGGGCGATCCGCGAACGCGACGCCGGCGACCTGATCGAGACCGACGATCCGACCTTCGACCGGCTCGAGGCCCTGATCGTTCAAAAGCAGGGGACCATGGCCGAAGGCATCCGCCTGCGCCGCGAGAACGGCGAGGACGCCGCCCGCACCCTGGTCTCCAGCGGCCAGGGCAAGGTGATCATGGACGAGATCCGGGCCGTGGTCGGCGAGCTGCAGGCCGCCGACAAGGCCGCCCTCGACCGGCGCGTCGCCGCCGACGAGGCCATGACCCAGCGCACCGAGCGGCTGACCCAGACCCTGTTCGTGGTGCTGGTGGTGTTCCTGCTGGCCGCGTTCCTGCTGCTGTCGCGCCAGATCCGCGCCCGCCAGCAGCTGTTCACCGTCGCCCAGGCCACGGCCGGACGCCTGGACGCCATCCTCGACAACGCCCAGGACGCCATCATCACCCTCAATCCCAGCGGCACGATCGAGACGGTCAACAAGGCCGCCGAGGCGATGTTCGGCCTGTCGCGCGAGGGTCTGCTGCGCAAGGCCCTGGCCCAGTTCATCGACCTGCCCGACCGGGGCGAGCTGTTCATCCGCCAGCTGTCGGGCGCCGACGACCTGTCCAAGGGCGTGCTGCGCGAACTGACCGGCCATCGCGCCGACGGCTCCACCTTCCCGATCGAAGCCTCCATCGGCCTCGTCCGCCTGCCAGAGGGCGAGCGCATCACCGCCTCGATCCGCGACATCTCAGAACGCCGCCGGGTCGAGAGGCTGAAGGCCGAGTTCGTCTCCACCGTCAGCCACGAACTGCGCACGCCGCTGACCTCGATCGCCGGCTCGCTGGGCCTGCTGGTCGGCGGAGCCGCCGGCTCCCTGCCCGAGCGCGCCGCGCGCCTGCTGGGCATCGCCCATTCCAACTGCCAGCGCCTGGTGCGGCTGATCAACGACATCCTCGACATCGAGAAGATCGAGTCCGGCCAGATGGAGTTCGACCTCCGGCCGCTGGACCTGGGCGAACTGGCCCGGCGGGCGGTCGACGGCATGGGCGGTCTCGGCGGCCAGATGAACATCGCCTTCAAGCTCGACGTCGCCCCCGGCCTGCCCCTGGTGCGCGGCGACTCCGACCGCCTGACCCAGGTGGCGGCCAACCTGCTGTCCAACGCCGCCAAGTTCTCGCCGCCCGGCGGCGCGGTCGAGGTCAGGGTCAGCGCCCCGCGCCCCGACGTCCTGCGCTTCTGCGTCCGCGACCACGGCCCCGGCGTGCCTGAAGCCTTCCGCGACCGCATCTTCTCCAAGTTCGCCCAGGCCGACGCCTCCGACACCCGGGCCAAGGGCGGCACCGGGCTTGGCCTGGCGATCTCGCGCGAGATCGTTCAGCGGCACGGCGGGCGGCTGTGGTTCGAGTCCGAGCCGGGCCAGGGCGCGACCTTCCTGTTCGAGCTGGCGACGATCGAGACCCGCGCCCGCCAACCCGAACCGTCCGACGGCGCGGCCCGCGTGCTGCTGTGCGAGGACGATCCCGATATCGCCGAGATCCTGTCGCAGGCCCTGCGCGAGGCCGGGGTGCGGGTGCACACGGTCGGCGATGTCGCCTCGGCCAGCGCGGTGATCGAGATCGGCGGCTTCGACGCCTTCGTCACCGACGTGCGCCTGCCCGACGGCAGCGGCCTGGACCTGCTGCGCCGCCTGCGCGCCGACGCCGCCACCCGCGACATCCCCGCCCTGGTGATCTCGGCCGAGGCCGCCGAGGGCCGGGGCGAGGCCCTGGACGTCGTCGACTGGCTGCAGAAGCCCATCGACCTGGACCGTCTGCGCACCGCCGTGCACCGCGCCGTCAACGGCCACGCCGACACCCGCCGCATCGAGGTGCTGCACGTCGAGGACGATCTCGATGTCCACGCCGTGGTCCGCGACGCCCTGCAGGAACGCTGCGCCGTCCGCCACGCCGACAGCGTCCGGTCCGGCCGCGCCGCCCTGCAGGCCGCTCGCCCGGACGTCGTCATCCTCGACCTGGGCCTTGGCGACGGCAACGGCGTCGAGCTGCTGGGCGACCTGCACGACGGCGGCGATGAGCCCGTCCCGGTGATCGTCTTTTCGGCCCAGCCGCTGGAGGACAAGGCGCTGGCGGCCTCGGTCGACGCGGTGCTGACCAAGTCCAAGACCACGCTAGACCAGTTGGCCCGAACTGTGCGCAAGCTCGCCGCGGACGCCGATTCCAAGAGACGCCGATGACCGACCTGAAGCTCCTGTACGTCGACGACGAGGCCGACATCCGCGAGGTGGCGACCTTCTCGCTGGAGCTTGATCCCGGCATCGAAGTGCGCTCGGCCGGGGGCGGGATCGAGGCTTTCGCCATGCTCGACGGCGACGTCTGGCGCCCCGACGTGGTGCTGCTCGACGTGATGATGCCCGACATGGACGGCCCGGCCGTGCTGGCGCGCCTGCGCGAGCGCGGCGACATCGACGGGACGCCGGTGATCTTCATCACCGCCCGCGCCCAGGCCGAGGAGCGCGCCCGCCTGATGGGCTTCGGCGCCGCCGACGTCATCACCAAGCCGTTCGACCCGATGACCCTGGCCCAGGACGTGCGCGCGATCCTCGCCCGATGACCATGGCCGATCCCCTCGCCCCGCTGCGGGCAAAGTTCCTGGTCCGCGTCGCCGACGACCTGGCCGCCCTGCGCTCGGTCGAGACCTCGATGAAGGACCGGCACTACATCGTCCACCGCCTGGCCGGCGCGGCCGGCGTCTTCGGCTACGCCCAGATCACCGACCTGGCCCGCGACCTCGACGACCTGCTGATCGACCAGGGCGAAGCCCCGCCCGAAGCCTTCGCCGAACTGATCGCGGCCCTGGAGGGCCTGGGCTAGAGGCAGGGCTTCCGCCCCCGCCCGCCGCGCTCCGCCCCACTCGGCTTCCATGCCCACGGCGCGCCGGCCACCACGGCGGTCATGGACCAGCTCTTCGCCCCCACCCTCGCCCTGCACATCGCCTGCGGCCTGGCCGCCGCCATCGTCGGGCTCGCGCCGATCCTGACCCGCAAGGGCTCTCGCCTGCACCGGCTGTCGGGACGATTGTTCGTCGTCCTGATGGGGGTGATGCTGGCGGCCGCCTGGGTGATGACGGCCCTGCACTTCAACGCCTATTTCACCGCCCTTTCGGCGACGGCCAGCCTTGGCCTGTTCTCGGGCTATCGGGTGCTGCGCCGCAAGCGGCCCGACCGCGACCGCGGCCAGCGGGCGACCGTCCTCGACTGGGCCGCCACCCTGGCCGTGGCGGCGATCGGCGCCTGGGTGCTGGCGCTGCTGCTGGGCGGCGACAGCGACGCCCCGCGCGCGCCGGCCATCGCCCTGGTCTGGGGCGCCTTCCTGATGGGCGGCTGGGATCTCTGGCGGTTCGCGCGGCCAACGGACTGGCCGTTCTCGCCCGACCTCTGGACCTACGAGCATCTTATGAAGATGCTGGGCGCGTACGGCGCCGTGCTCAGCGCCTTCTCGGGCAACTTCCTGACCTTCCTGCCGACGCCGTGGAGCCAGCTCTGGCCGACCTTGCTGTTCCAACCGATGGCCGTGATCTGGATCGCGGCCCTGGCCATCCGGCGGCGGCGCGCATGGTCGCCCGCCTGAGAGCCGCGCCGACCGCCGCCTGGGTCTGGGCCTTCACCGCCTACAGCTGGACGGTGACCAGCGTCAGCGCCGCCTGGTTCGCCCGCCGGCTGGCGGCGGGACACGGCCAGTCGCTGTCGGTCGCGGCCTCGCTCGCCTGGCAGGGCGCGGTCTACGCCGCCTGGCTGCCGGCGGCGGGGATCGTCTGGCTGGTGCTGCGACGGTTCGGGGCCGGGGCGCGCGGGATCGCCGCGAGCTTCGCCGCCGGCCTCGCCGTCGTGCCGCTGGAGGCTCTGGCCGCCAGCCTGATCGACCGCGCCTTCACCAGTGGCTCCGCCGGCCTTGCGACACGAATGCTGGAGCGGACGCCGGTCTGCCTGCTGCTCTATTCGGCCATCGTCGCCGTCGGCCTGGCCGCCGTCCACCACCGCCGCGCCCGCGAGGCCCGGGCCCGCAACGCCCTGCTGGAGACCGCCCTGGCGCAGGCCCGCGCCGTCGCCGCGCCGCCAAAGGGCGACGAGCGGCTGATGGTGATGTCGGGCGCGCGCCGCATCCCGGTCGAGATCTCGACCGTCGAATGGTTCGGCGCGGCCGACAACTACGTCGTCGTCCACTGGGCCGGCCGCGAGGGCCTGCTGCGCGCCACGCTGCAGAGCCTCGAGACGCGGCTGGACCCGCGCCTCTTCGCCCGCGCCCATCGCTCGTCCCTGGTCAACCTCGCCCACGTGCGCGAGGCCCGGCCGCTGTCGGACGGCTCCTGGCGGCTGACCCTGGCCAGCGGCGACGAGGTGGTCACCAGCCGGACGTATCGGGATGCGCTGCTGGAACGGCTGGGGGGACGCGCGGGCTGACGCCGTCCCTTCAATTCATCCCGTCATTCCCGCCCTTGTGGCGGGAATGACGGGAGGATGGGGGGAGCCCTGAGCTACTGCCCCGGGCACCCCACATGCGCCTCGGTCGGCTCCAGGCGGATCTCGCGGAAGGCCAGCTTGAAGCCGGCCTGCGCCGACAGCACCACCGGCGAGGAGATCCGGCTCATGTCGGCGCCGGCGGCCTTCAGGCACGACAGCTTGATCTGGGTCTTGCGCCACTCGCCCACCGGGGCCTCGGCGAAGATCCTGGTGACGTCCACGCCGCCGGCGCAGCCCTCGCCGCACGAGATCGAGAAGCCCACCGGCCCCGGCGCACGCTCGTCGACGCGGTAGGTGAAGGCGATCGACAGGTCGCCGGTGGTCTGGCGGGTCAGGTCGGCGGGCGGGCCGTTGACCAGCAGGGCGCCGGGACCCGTCCAGGTGGCCAGGCGCGCGTCTTCCTGGGCGGCGGCGTCGATGGCCGTCAGCTTCACCCCGCCGGCGGTCGACAGCAGCCACGGCGCCGGCGTGCGGCCCGAGACGAAATACTTGTCGACATTGACGCTGGCGCCGGACACGCCCGACACCTCGCCCAACTTCGCCACCTTGCCGGGCTTGGCGTAGCTGAGGCCGTAGCCATAGGCGAACTGCGGATCGTAGCCGGCGTCGCCCTTGTTCAGCGGCCCCTGGTCGGCGGTCTTGGGCCAGCTGAACGACAGCTTGCCGGTGAAGTCGCGCCTGGACTTGCCGTCCTTGCCGGCGACCAGCACGTCGGCGACGCCGCCGCCTTCCGAGCCCGGCAGCCAGGCGGCGACGAAGGCGTCCGAGGCGTTGATCTCGGGGTTCACCCACAGCGGCCGGCCCGACAGGAACACCGCCACCACCGGAACGCCGGCGGCCTTCAGCTTCTTGAGCAGGGCAAGATCGGTCTTGTCGCCCGGCTGGTATTCCAGGTGCTGCAAGTCGCCCTGGAACTCGGCATAGGGCGTCTCGCCGAACACCACCACGGCCACGTCCGGCTTGTCGGTGAAAGCGCCGTCCTTGGACAGGGTCGCCTTGCCGCCCGAGGCCTCGACCGCCTCCTTCAGGCCGCTCCAGATCGACTGGGCGCCGGGGAAGTCGGCGTTGGTGTTGCCCGTGCCCTGCCACGACAGGGTCCAGCCGCCGGCCGCCTTGCCGATGTCGTCGGCGTCGCCGGCCACCAGCACCCTCGCGCCCGCCTTGATCGGCAGCACGCCGTCGTTCTTCAGCAACACCAGAGACTTGGCCACCGCCTCGCGCGCCAGCGCGCGGTGATCCGGCGCGCCGACCCGCTCGTAGCGGCCCTGCACCGGCGGGGCGACGCGGTCGAACAGGCCCGACTTGACCTTGACCCGCAGGATCCGGCGCACGGCGTCGTCCAGGCGCGCCATGCTGATCTCGCCGCTCTCGACCTGCTTCAAGGTATTGTCGAATAGGCCCTGCCAGCTGTCGGGGGCCATGTACATGTCCAGGCCCGCGTTCAGGGCCTGCGGGCACGAGACGTTGGAGCAGCCGTCAACCTGGCCGTGGGCGTTCCAGTCGCCGACCACGAAGCCGGAAAAGCCCATGCGATCCTTCAGCACGTCGGTCAGCAGGGTCTTGTTGCCGGTGTGCTTGACGCCGTTCCAGCTGGAGAACGAGGCCATCACCGTCAGGATGCCGGCCTCGATGCTGGGCGGGTAGCCCTGGGCGTGCAGGCGCACGAGGTCGGCCTCCGACACCGGCGCGTCGCCCTGGTCCTTGCCGTTCAGCGTGCCGCCATCCGCGAGAAAGTGCTTGGCGCTGCCGGCGATGCGGCCGGCCTCCAGCGCCTTGCCGGCGACGAGCTTGCCCTGCAAACCCAGCGTCATGCGGCCGGCATAGCTTTTGACGATCTCCGGATCCTCGCCGTAGCCCTCGTAGGCGCGGCCCCAACGGTCGTCGCGCGGCACGGCCACCGTCGGGCCGAAGGTCCAGTCGCCGCCGGCCACGGCCACCTCTTCGGCCGTCGCCTTGCCGATGCGCTCGATCAGGTCCGGATCGCGCGTCGCGCCCAGGCCGACATTGTGCGGAAACAGCGTGGCCCCGACCACGTTGTTATGGCCGTGCACGGCGTCGATGCCGAACATCAGCGGGATCGGCACGTGGCCGTCGCGGGTCTCCAGCGACACCGCGCGGAACAGGTCGACAAACTGCGCCCACGCCCTGGGACCGGCCTTGTCGTCGCCGTTGGGGCCCGAGCTGCCGCCGGCCAGGATCGAACCCAGCGGATATTCGCGCAGCTGCTCGGGACGGATCGAGCCGATGTCGGCCTGGATCGTCTGGCCGACCTTCTCGCGCACCGACATCTTCGCCATCAGCTGCGTGATCTTCGCCTCGGTCGCCGCGTCGGTCAGGGCCGCGGGGCTCTTGACCACGGGCCAGGCGGCGACGTTGGCCGTCGCCTTGCCGGCGGGGGTCAACACCTGCGCGCTCGCGACGCTCGTCAGGCTGGTGGCGGCCAGAAGGGCCAGGGTGGAAAGGCGGAACGGCGTCACGGGCGGCCTCGATCGAAAAAGGAGCGCGACGGCCAAGGGGAAAGAGGCCGCCGCGCCCGAACACGCCACGGGAGCAGCGTAGGGTTTCGAGGCGGCGGCTGGCCGACGGGCGCGCGGCGGCGCCTGGGCCATGCGCACGCGCATGGATCTGGCCTCCCGCTCGCGGGGTCGTCTGCTCGCGACCGCCTCACAACGACACGAGACAACGTTGTCTTACTTACTGTCAACACGCTTATATTTGTCCACTTGAGGACAAATCGGCCACAACCCTTTTCACGATAAGCGATTTTCGCGACACATGGAGCATCGCAAATTTCTGACAACGATGTCTTACTTGATAGTCCAGAGACATCTACTGGCGCCCTACCAGCAGGAACCGGCTCGACTCGGCCGCCATCGCCGCGCTATCGCTAACACCGCGCCGAAAGCCGGCGGCGGGAGCCCGATGCGCAACGTCACCATCGTCCATGTGGCCGAAAAGGCCCGGGTCTCGGTCAAGACCGTCTCGCGCGTGGTCAACAACGAGCCGACGGTCACGCCGGACCTGCGCAAGCGCGTGCAGGCGGCCATCGACCAGCTGGGCTACGCCCCCAACATCGCCGCCCGCCGGCTCGGCGGCAGCCGCTCGTTCCTGATCGTGGCCTTCAACGACCGCAAGCTGACCCTGGAGAACTGGCGCAGCGACCGGGGCAACAACTGGATCGACCGCATGCAGTACGGGGCCATGCTCCGCTGCGACGTCCACGGCTATCACCTGTTGTGCGAGCTGATCGACCTGGAGAGCGACCAGCTGGCCCGGCGGGTCCAGCACGTGCTGTCGTCCCTTCGCCCCGACGGGGTGATCCTGACCCCGCCCAACTGCGAGGACCCCACGGTGCTCGACGCGCTGAAGCGCGCCCAGGTGCCGTTCGTGCGCATGGGCTCGGCGGCGGCGGGGCCCGGCGCCCGGGTGCGGATGGACGACCAGGCCGCCGCCCTGCGCCTGGCCGAGCACCTGCTCGAACAGGGTCACCGCCGCATCGGCTTCGTCACCGGTAGCGCGCGCTTCCTGGCCAGCCGCGCCCGCGAGGACGGCTATCGCCAGGCCCTGGCCGCCGCCGGCCTGCCCGTCGACGAGAGCCTGCTGGTCCCCGGCGACTTCACCTTCGAGGGCGGGGTCGCGGCCGCCGAGGCCCTGCTGTCGCGACCCGACCGCCCCACCGCCATCCTGGCCGGCAACGACGAGACGGCCCTGGCCGTCATGCACGTGGCCCGCCGGCTGGACATCGCCATTCCCGGCGACCTGTCGCTGGCCACCTTCGACGACACGCCCAGCGTGCGCCTGTCGCTGCCGCCGCTGACCACCGTGCGCCAGCCGGTGGCCGAGATGGCCGCCCAGGCGGTCGACCTGCTGGTCGCGGCGGCGGCCAAGGACGGCAAGCTGTCGCGCGCCGACCACCTGCTGCCTTTCGAACTGGCCCTGCGCGCCTCGACCGCGCCGCCGCCATAAAGAAGCCTTGCCCGCCCGCGACGGGATGTCGCGGGGAGCTTGACCAGCCTGCCGGCGCGCCCTTTCCTCTTGCGACTTCGAATTTGGAGCCGGCAGCGTTTGGCCAGAGACATGACCCAGGTCGACGCCGCCTCAGCCGCCGCCGGACCGCCCACCGTCCGAAGGCGACTGCTGATCATGGCGCTGTGCCTGGTCGCACCGGCCATCGTCTTCATGGCCCTCCTGGCCCGCGCCGAGTACGGCCAGAGCCAGGGCCGCTACGAGCAGCAGCTGATCGCCACCACCCGCGCCCTTGGCCTGGCCGTCGACCGCCAGCTGGCCCTAGGCCAGAGCACATTGCAGGCCCTGGCCGTCTCGCCCGCCCTGGCCGCGGGCGACCTTCCGAGCTTCGAGCGCCAGGCCCGCGCCGCCGTGCGCAGCAAGGACGCCTGGATCGTGCTGATCTCACCGCGCGGCCAGGTGATCAACACCCGCCTGCCGCCCGGCCAGGTCCCGCCGCGCACCGCCGGCTTGCCGCCCGAGCGCTGGGCCGCCGTCCGTTCCGGGCGCACCACCGTGTCGAACCTCACCCAGGGCAAGGTGGCGGGCCAGCCGATCGTGGCCATCGACATGCCGGTGATCGTCGACGGCGAGCTCTACGACCTCGCCTACATCCAGACGCCCGCCGCCTTCGCCCCGCTGTTCGCCGCCCAGGGCGTGCCGCGCAGCTGGACGGCCAGCATCGTCGACCGCAACGCCCGCCTCGTGGCCCGCTCGCGCGACCAGGAAAAGATGCTTGGCCGCTCGGCCAGCAAGCCGATGCTCGAGGCCATGGCCAAGGACAACGACGGCGTGCTCGAGACCTACACCCTCGACGGCACCCCCACCCTGTCGGCCTTCAGCCGCTCGCCGACCTACGGCTGGAGCTTCATCGTCGGCGTGCCGCGCACCGAGCTCGAGCGCGCCAACCTGTCGTCCCTGGCCCTGCTGGTGGTGGCGGGCCTGGCCCTGCTGGCCATCGGCGCCGGGGCGGCCATGCTGTTCTCGCGCGGCATCTCCGGCGAGGTCCGCGCCCTGGTGGCCGACGCCCGGATCATGGCCTCGGGCGGCGAGATGCCGGCCCAGACCACCGGCGGCCTGCGCGAGATCGGCGAGGTGCGCGAGGCCCTGCACGCCACCTCCCGCCAGCTGCGCGCCCGCGAGGCCGAGGAAAAGCGGGCCCAGGCCCGCCAGCAACTGATGATCAACGAGCTGAACCACCGGGTGAAGAACACCCTGGCCACGGTCCAGTCCCTGGCCCTGCAGAGCCTGGGCAAGGGCGAGGCCGTGCCCGGCTTCGACGCCTTCAACGAGCGCCTCTACGCCCTGGCCCGCGCCCACGACCTCTTGACCCGCACCGTGTGGGAAAGCGCCGACCTGACCGACCTGCTGCGCCAGACCCTGGAGCCCTACGGCGACCGCGCCCATATCGAGGGCCCGCCGGCGGCCCTGCCGCCCAGCGCCGCGCTGGCCCTGTCGATGGTGTTCCACGAGCTGGCCACCAACGCTTCCAAGTACGGCGGCCTGTCCACGCCCGCCGGCCGGGTCGAGGTCACCTGGCGGCGCGACCCGCTGGACCCGCACCGCCTGGCCCTGCGCTGGGTCGAGAGCGGCGGCCCCAAGCTCACGGGCCCGCCCAGCCGCAAAGGCTTCGGCTCGCGCCTGATCGCCGCCAGCCTGCGCAACGAACTGAGGGGCGAGGCGCAGTTCGACTACCTCGCCACCGGCCTGGTCTGCTCCCTGACGGTCCGCACCGCCGGCGCCCAAGCTTTGGGCGAAGACGCCCCCGCCGCCGACGCCTGAACGGGCAGCCGCGCGCGCCCGCGCCAGGCGCCGGCCGGGCGCTTGACCGATGTTCTCCGCCTCATCGTGATGGTCGATCCGCTCAGCACCCATCCTGGGGCGCCGTCGGATCGATCTCGTTGCTTCACCGCGTAGATTGGTCTTCCATGACGCCCAAGGATGCGGCCGCCAGAGCCGCCCCTTAGGGAAGAGCGCGTTCATGATCGTAACCGACGACTCCGTCATGCTGCCGGCCCGACCCGAGCCGATCCCGCTGGATCCGGCCCGCACGGCGGTGATCGTCATCGACATGCAGAACGCCTACGCCTCCAAGGGCGGCTATCTGGATCTGGCCGGCTTCGACATCGGCGGCGCCGCCGGGGTGATCGACAAGATCAGCGACGTGCTGGACGTCGCCCGCGACGCCGGCATGACCGTGATCTACTTCCAGAACGGCTGGGACGACCAGTACGTCGAGGCCGGCGGCGAGGGCTCGCCCAACTGGTGGAAGTCCAACGCGCTGAAGACCATGCGCGCCCGGCCCGAACTTCAGGGCAAGCTCCTGGCGCGCGGCCAGTGGGACTATGAACTGGTCGATGCGCTGAAGCCCAAGCCCGGCGACATCCAGCTGCACAAGACCCGCTATTCCGGCTTCTTCAACAGCCAGCTCGACAGCGTGCTGCGGTCGCGGAACATCAAGAACCTCGTCTTCGTCGGCATCGCCACCAATGTCTGCGTGGAATCGACCCTGCGCGACGGCTTCTTCCTCGAATATTTCGGCACGGTGCTGGAGGACGCCACCCACCAGGCCGGACCCGACTTCGTCCAGAAGGCCGCCCTCTACAACATCGAGACCTTCTTCGGCTGGGTCTCGACCGTGGCCGACTTCAAGGGCGCGTTCGGACAGCTGGCGCCGCGCTGACCCCCTCCGGCCCTCTGGGCCACCTCACCCAGAGGGGGAGGATCCAGGAGCGCCGCGCCAATGCTCCCCCCCTGCGGGAGCTGTCGCGGAGCCACTGAGGGGGTCATCCCACCGATCAACGACAAGAGAGGAACACGATGCCCAAGACCGTCATCACCCCGCCCGGCACGGGCACGCCGATCGCGCCGTTCTCGCCGGGCACGCTGGCCGACGGCGTGGTCTACGTCTCGGGCACCCTGGCCTTCGACAAGGACAACAACGTCGCCCACGTCGGCGACGCCGAGGGCCAGACGCGGCAGGTGCTGGAGACCATCAAGTCGGTGATCGAGACCGCCGGCGGCACGATGGACGACGTGACCATGAACCACATCTTCCTGACCGACTGGGCCAACTACCAGACCATCAACAAGGTCTATGCCGAGTATTTTCCGGGCGACAAGCCGGCCCGCTACTGCATCCAGTGCGGCCTGGTGAGACCCGATTTCCTGGTCGAGATCGCCACCGTCGCCCACATCGGCAAGAAGTGACGATGGTCGTCACCGGAACCGTCGACGGCCTGCACTACGAACTGCACGGAGGCCCCGTGGCGGGCCGCGAGGTGGTGCTGCTGTCGTCCGGCCTGGGCGGTTCCGGCAGCTTCTGGGGGCCGCAGATGGCGGCCCTGACCGCGCGCTGGCCGGTGGTGCTGTACGACCACCGCGGCACGGGCCGCAGCGTGCGCGAACTGCCGGCCGACAGGCCCTACGCCGTCGCCGACATGGCCGGCGACATGGTCAGCGTCATGGACGCGCTGGGGATCGCCAAGGCCCACGTGGTCGGCCACGCGGCCGGCGGCAACGCCGGCCTGGCGCTGGCCCTCTCCCACCCCGACCGACTGGGCAAGCTTGTCGTCGTCAACGGCTGGTCGCGGCCCGATCCACACATCAGGCGCTGCTTCGACACGCGCCTGCACCTGCTCAACGACACGGGTCCCGCGGCTTACGTCCACGCCCAGGCCCTGTTCCTCTATCCGGCGACCTGGATCTCGGAGAACAGCGAGCGCCTGGCCGCCGAGGAGCCCCACCACGTGGCCGGCTTCCCGCCCAAGGCCGTGATGCTGGCCCGCATCGGCGCCTTGCTCGCCTTCGACGTCGACGAGCGCCTGCCTGAGATCACCCACCCGGTGCTGGTCAGCGCCACCGCCGACGACATGCTGGTGCCCGTCACCTGCGCCCATCGCCTGGCGCAGCGCCTGCCCAACGCCGTGCTCGACGTCCTGCCCTGGGGCGGTCACGCCTCGACCGTGACCGATCCGGAGGGCTTCAACGCCTCGCTGGTCAGGTTCCTGGAGGGGGCGTGACGGACATCGCCAATCAGATCCTCCCCCTCTGGGGGAGGTGGCCCAGAGGGCCGGAGGGGGGCGTTTTCAGCTGCCTGAGAGGCGGCCGATCCTGCCCCTCCCCCCTCAGTCGCTTCGCGACAGCTCCCCCACAGGGGGAGCATCTTTTCCGTCGCACCCACCACCGCTCATAAGGGGGCACTAACACCATGCAGGTCGGCGTCTTCATCCCCATCGGCAACAACGGCTGGCTCATCTCCGAGACCGCGCCGCAGTACATGCCGAGCTTCGAGCTCAACAAGACCATCGTCCAGAAAGCCGAGAGCTACGGCCTCGACTTCGCGCTCTCGATGATCAAGCTGCGCGGCTTCGGCGGCAAGACCGAGTTCTGGGAGCACAATCTCGAGAGTTTCACCCTGATGGCCGGCCTGGCGGCCGTGACGCAGAAGATCAAGGTCTTCGCCACCGTCGCCACCCTGACCATCCCGCCGGCGATCGTCGCGCGCATGGCCTCGACCATCGACTCCATCGCCCCCGGCCGCTTCGGCATCAACCTGGTCACCGGCTGGCAGAAGGCCGAGTACAGCCAGATGGGCCTGTGGCCCGGCGAGCAGCACTACACCGACCGCTACAACTACCTGGCCGAGTACGCGACCGTGCTGAAGGACCTGCTGGAGACCGGCGTCTCGGACTTCAAGGGCAAGTACTTCACCATGGACGACTGCCGGGTCAGCCCGCACCCGCAGGAGACCAAGCTGATCTGCGCCGGCTCGTCGGACGAGGGCCTGGCCTTCACCGCGCAATATGCCGACTACAGCTTCGCCCTGGGCAAGGGAACCAACACCCCGACGGCCTTCGCCTCGGTCAACAAGCGGCTAGAGGCGGCCGCCGCCAAGACCGGCCGCGACGTCGCCTCGTTCATCCTGTTCATGGTCATCGCCGACGAGACAGACGAGAAGGCCCTGGCCAAGTGGCAAAAGTACCGTGACGGGGCCGACCAGCAGGCCCTGGCCTGGCTGACCAACCAGGCCGCGCCCAACGCCGCGGCCGGCGCCACCACCAACACCGCCCAGCTGGCCGCGCCGGAATCGGCGGTGAACCTCAACATGGGCACCCTGGTGGGCAGCTACGAAAGCATCGCCCGCATGCTCGACGAGATCGCGCAGGTTCCCGGCACCGGCGGCGTGCTGCTGACCTTCGACGACTTCGTCCAGGGCATCGACGACTTCGGGACCAGGATCCAGCCGCTGATGAAGAGCCGGAAGTAAGCGCTGGAAGGCCCCCTCGGTCGCTCCGCGACAGCTGCCCCAAAGGGGGAGATGGCCCAGAGGGCCGAAGGGGGCCCGCCGCAAGGCGGGTCTTCTAGTCCAGCGTCATCATGTCGATCAGCTTGACCCGGAAGATCATCACGCTGTTGGGCGGGATCTCGCCGGCGGCGCGGTCGCCGTAGCCGAGCGACGGCGGGACGAACAGCGTCCATTCGTCGCCGACCTTCATCTTCGGCAGGGCCTCCATCCAGGCCGGCACCAGGCCGCCCAGCGGCGCGATCAGCGGCTTGCCGCGCGCGAACGAGCTGTCGAACACCGTGCCGTCGACCAGCTTGCCCTCGTAATGGACCTTGATGATCTCGCCTTCCTTCGGCGAGGGCGCGTCCTTCGCGCCAGCGGTCGTGACCTTGTATTGCAGGCCCGACGGCAGGGTGATCACGCCCGGCTGCTTGGCGTTGGCGGCCAGCCAGGCGGTCGACTTGGCCAGGTTGTCGGCGGCCGGATCGGCCGTGACGTTCGGGGCCGGCGCCGGGGTCGGCGCGGTCTGGGCCAGGGCCGGAGCGGCCAGGACGAGGGACAACCCCAGGGCGATGAGAGCGGTGCGCATGTTTGGGCGACTCGTGTTATCTATGCGACGAAATGTCAGAATAGACATTCGGCTGTACGAGAGCACACTAAAAACCGAGGGCTCGTGTTCAGCCAGAAGAAGAACGGCCATTTTCTACTTGGATCGTTCTTCGCTCGTCGGGAAGGAAACGTCATGGCCAGGGCTACTGGCGGCTCATTGAGCGGAGCGCATTGGTGGCAGCGCCACCCGATGTTCGCGCTCTTCGTCGGCTGGGTGGTGATCGGCTCGCTGGGTCTCGCCGCCGCCGTTCAGGTGTGGCCGATCCTCGCGCGCTTCACGCCGCTCGCCTGAAGGCGCGCTCGGCGAACTCCAGGAAATACAGCCAGTTGGGCCCGGGCGTGTGCCTGCTCACCGGTCAGGACAGCGCCCGCCAGCAGGTCGCGGCGTCTCACCGCGCGTCGGCCCGGGCGTAGAGGCCCAGCATCGTCCCGACGAAGCCGCCGGCGACCTTGGTCGACAGGATGGTCCCGTCCTGGTCCCGCGCCAGGCTCTTCCAGGCGCCGTCGCCAGGCGCGTAGGCGAAGTCGTAGAGCCCGCCGCGCGCCTCGATCCGCAGCCGCACCGGCGCGCCGGCCGCCACGCCCAGCGGCGCACGGGCCACGACCACGCCGTCGACCGGATCCTTCCGCCCCGCCCGCTTTTCCAGCCGGACCTCGGGCCGACCATCCGCGCCGCCGGCCACGGTCAGGGCGTAGAAGAACTCGTCGTTCTGCAGCGCCACGATCCCGGCCCGGTCGCCGTCGCCCTTCGGCGAAAAGCGCACCGTCGTCACGGCGCTGGCGTTGATATGCTGCTGGCGGCGCGCCCAGATCGACGGCTGCTCGAACCCGCCCAGCCGGTCGGGACGCGCCGTCAGCACCAGCGCCCCGTCCTTCAGATCCCACCACCGCCCAGCCGGGATGCGCATGGTCATCCAGTCCAGGCCCAGGGCCTTGCCGTCGAAGGTTTCGCGCACGGTGAAGGCCCCGGTGGTCGGAATCTTCGGCGCCGGCCCCAGCGGCAGGTTCGGCCGCTTGGCCGCGTAGGGGATGGCCGTCCCGGCCGGCAGGATCACCGGCCAGCCGTCCTTCCACTCCACCGGTAGCAGGAAGGTCTCGCGGCCGGTGTTGTACGCATCGTCGCCATAGGGCCGCACGGCCAGGAAAGTCGCCCACCACTGGCCGTCCCCAGTCTGGACGAGGTCGGCATGGCCGGCCGAGGTGATCGGATGGGGGCGGTCCCTGGGCAGGTCGCGCTGGGTCAGGATCGGGTTGCCGGCATGGGGCGCGTAGGGTCCGGTCACCGTGTCGGCGCGCAGCACCACCTGCGAGTGGCCCTCGGCCGTGCCGCCCTCGGCGGCGGTCAGGTAGTAGCGGCCGTCGACCTTCTGGATGTGCGGCCCCTCGATCCAGATCGGCTTGGTCGAGGGATCCACGCCCCCGTCGACCAGCACCGAGCGCGGCCCGACCATCTTGCCGGCCCTGGGATCGTACTCCTGGATCCAGATCGCCCGGTGGCCGTCATAGCGCGAGGGTCCCTGCGGCGGGCCGTTGTTGACGATCCATGCCCGCCCGTCGCCGTCGAAGAACAGCGAGGTGTCGATGCCGTCGATCTCCGGCAGCCACACCGGATCCGACCACGGCCCCTTCGGATCCCTGGCCGTGACCAGGAAATTGCCGCCGCAGTCGACGCAGGTGTTGAGGATGTAGAACACCCCCGCGTGCTCGGTGATGGCCGGCGCGAACACCGCCCGCGACATCGCCAGCCGCTTGAAGTCCAGCTGGCCGGGTCGGTCGATGGCGTTGCCGATCTGGGTCCAGTTCACCAGGTCCCTGCTGTGGAACACCGGAATGCCGGGGAACCAGGCGAAGGTCGAGTTGACCAGATAGTAGTCCTGCCCTGCCCGCGTGACGCTGGGGTCGGGATAGAAGCCCTTGAGGATCGGGTTGGCGTACTGGCCGGCCGCCAGCGGCGCGTCGGTCGGGTCCTTGCCGCTGTAGGTGAACTCGTCGAAGGCGGCCGCGCCGGGCGCCAGGGGCGCGGCCTGGGCGGCGCCGGCCAGCAGCGACAAAGTCAGGGCGGGGGCCAGGGCGAGACGCAGCATCACCACCGCCCTCCCCTAGCGCGCCGGCGCGTCGCGCAGGGCCTGGGCCACCGCCTGGCGCAAAGGCTTCGGCGCGTAGGCGTCGTCGTAGAGCGTCGGCCGCTTGGGGGCCTTGTCCTGGCGCAGCCACTGGTTCTGAAGCCACGAGTACTTGTCGACCATGCCCCAGGCGAGCAGCTCCCTGGTCTGGCGATAGCTCAGCATCAGGTCGAGATAGGCCTTGCCATAGGCCGCCACGGCCGCGTCGCGAGCCGCGAAATCGACCGGCAGGCCCTTGTCGTGGACGTCGAACTCGGTGAGCGCCAGATCATAGCCCATACCCACCGCCTCATCGACGAAGGCCCGCCATTCCTTTTCCTGCGGCCGGCCAAAGCCCGTGAAGCTGTCGGCGTTCTCGGCCCCGATGTGGCTCTGGATCCCCAGGGCGTCGACCGGAACGTTGCGCTTGCGAAAGCCCTCCAGCAGCTTGAGCACGCCATGGCGGTGCTTCTCGTTGCCGACCTCCCAGCTCATATAGTCGTTGTAGACGAGCCGGGCCTTGGGGGCTGCCTTGCGGGCCAGGTGGAACGAGGCGTCCAGCACCGGCTCGACCCCGCCCATGGCGTCGGAGAAGACCGTGCGGCGCAGGGCGCCGTCGGCGGGATCGACGGTCTCGTTGACCACGTCCCAGGAATAGATCTGCGGATAGTGGGCGCACACCCGGTCGATGTGCTCGGCCAGCATGGCCTCGACCCTGGCGGCGGGCTTGGCCCCAAAGTCGTAGTCCTTCAGCCAGGCCGGAAACCACTGCGGGTGATGCCACAGCAGGGTGTGGCCGCGCAGGCCCGCGCCGTGCTCGGCGGCGAAGGCGGCGATGCGGTCGGCGCGTTCGAAGGCGAAGGTCTTCTCCGCCGGGCGCAACACGTACCACTTCAGCTCGTTCTCGGGGACCAGCACCCCGCACTCGTCGGCCAGGATGGCGCGATAGCGGGCGTCCTCGAACGAGCCGGTCAGCGATCCCGGCGGACCCGCGCCCACGGCGCTGCCGAAGACCAGGCCCTTCTGGGCGGCGAGGGACTTGAGCGGCTGGACCTTGCTCTCGGCCAGGGCCGGCGAAGCGAGGGCGACGGCGGCGGCGCCCATCAAGGCATCGCGACGGGTAATCATACGGAACCCCACTCAAAGAAACCGCGCACCGCCCTGGATGCGCCCGAGGCGCGCCCAGATCCTCCGTCGGAGGCAACGATGCGCGGATGAAGTCGGCAGGAGAAACAGGCGCGCGGAGAAGAGCGAGGGCCGCGCGCCCGGGTACGCGGTACTAGAAGCTGGCGCGCAGCACGAAGGTGTAGCGCCGATCGTTCATGAACCAGGAGCGGCCCGTCTTCAGCAGGTTGCTGTTGAGCACCTGGGTCGTGCGGGTGGTCTCGTTCAGCAGGTTCACCGCCTGCACCCCGACCTTCACCTTCGGATTGACGGTGTAGAAGAACGAGCCGTCCAGCTGGCCGGTGGCCTCGTTCATGATCGGGGCGTAGGGCACGATCACGTCGCGGACGGTGAGCAGGAAGTCCGAGCGCCAGTTGTAGGCCAGGCGCGCCGACACCGGCCCCTTCTCGTAGATCGCCGCGAAGTTGACGTTGTGCTTGGACAGGCCCTGCAGCGGCAGCTTGCTGGTGTCGACCGTGGTGACGCGGCCGGCGGCCACGTCGGGGTCGGTCGCCGACAGGGTGCTCTGCGGGACGCCGCTGCTCTCGATGTAGCTGTAGTTGGCGTTGATGCCGAACCCGTCCAGCGGCTTGGGCAGGAAGTCGTAGAACTGCTGGTAGCCGATCTCGAAGCCCTTGACCGTCGCCTTCTTGTCGGAGTTGCCGGGCGTGGTCACCAGCACGTCGAACGTCGCCCCGTTGTTGGTGAACGGCACGCGCGCGGTGGTGTTGGTGGCGACGTCGCTCAGCTCCTTCCAGAAGGCCGCGAAGGTCAGCGAGCCGACCGGCGCGAAGTACCACTCCACCGAGGCGTCGACGTTGGTCGACTGGGTGGGCTTCAGGAAGGGGTTGCCGACCGTCACGTTGCCCGACGGCTGGCCGTTGGTGATGCCGTCGTTGTTCGTGTTGAGGGCCAGGTTGTAATAGTTGCGGGTCAGGCCGATGTCGGGCGGCGTCATCGTCTTGGAGACGCCCAGACGGTACTGCAAGCCGTGCGGGGCCATGATCTTCACGTTCAGGCTGGGCAGCCAGTAGTCGAACGAGGCCTTGGCGATGCTCGGCGTCAGGGCGCCGTTCGACCAGGCCCGGGCCGCGGCCCGCACCTGCGGCGTCAGCGAGCAGAACGACGAGGCGACGAACGGCGGCTTGGGCTCGGGCAGCGCCAGCCAGTTGTTGAACGCCAGGGTGCAGTCGGCGTCGGTGGCCAGGCTGGTCGAGATCGGGAACGCCAGGTAGCCGGTCGCCTCGCGGTCGGTCTTGGTGTAGCGCAGGCCGATGTTGCCGCTGATCTTGTAGTCGCCGACATCGCCCTTGAAGCGGGCCATCAGGTAGGCGGCCTTGGTCACCTCGTTGACCGGGTTGATCTCCTGCGGGCGGAACGGCGTGCCGGCGGTGACGCCGCAACGCTGCGCCAGCGGCACCCAGTTCTGCGGGCACCTCTGGCCGGTCTGCGCGTCGAGCACCGTGCGGTCACGCCACTCGTCGCCGACCGACAGCAGGAACTGCGAGACCGAGCCGTAGTTGTCGACCACGTTCTGCGAGAAGAACAGGCGCGGATCCGAGCCCGTCGGCACGCCGGTCTTGCCCCGCAGGAAGTTGTTGAAGGCATAGGCCTCGACGAACTGGGTGCTGTTTGCGCCGCCGGCGGTGTTGGGATTGCCGTTGATGGGATCGTCCATCCACACCGGGCCGCCGCTGCCCCAGATCTCGCTGACCACGCCCCAGTTGTAGGCCGAGAAGCGAGTGGTCTGGTCGCGTTCCGACCAGCGGGCGCCGCCCTTGATCGAGTCCAGCCAGCTGTCGTTGTTGAGCTTGTACTCGACGTCGATCTTGACCGCGTCCTCGGTGCCTTCCGACTGCTCGATGTGGTCCATCGCCGAGCGCCAGAAGTTGTTGTACGGGTCGCTGAGGCTGGCGTGGGTCCCGCGGGTGTAGGACGGGCAGTTGTTGTTGAACGGCGCGCAGTTCGACACCGCCGTGCCGCTGGACGGGGCCGTGAACTTCACGTCCGGCAGGTCGCTGCCGTTGAGCTTGATCGAGGCGTTCTGGAACGTCGAGCCCCATATGCCCATGCTGATCGCGTCGACCGTCGAGTCCACGTGCTGGGCGTCGAACAGCACGCCCCAGTGCTCGTTCGGCGTCCACTTGAAGTTGAAGCCGTAGTCGGTGGTGATGTTGGTCGTGTTCTCGTCGCGGCGGACGTTGTTCGACTGCAGGCCGTTGATCGGGGTGCGCGGATCCGAACCATTCTGGTCGGCGCGCCAGCCGGTGACGCCGGTGATGATCCCGTTGGTGAAGACGCCGTCCTCGTCGAACGAGAAGGTGGTGCCGTCGGCGGGGCGCGAGTCGCCGTTGCCGGCCACGTTGTCGGTGGCGATCTCGACCGCGTGCTCGGTCCATTTCACGGTCGACTTCGAGCGCAGGTACTGCAACGAGGCCTGCATCGTGCCGTCGTTGCTCTTCCACTGGATCGCGCCGGCCTGGCCCTGGCGTTCACGGTCGTTGGTGGTCGAGCGGAACGCGGCCCCGCGTGGGAACCACACGCCCTTCGTGCCATTGCCGCAGTCGGCGCTGGAGACGCCCAGGTTGGTGCGGCAGCCGAAGTTCGACACCTGGATGGCGTCGCTGCGGCTGGCCAGCTGCGAGTTGACGAAGCTGGCCAGGACGCCGACCTCGCCGAAGCTGGTGTCGAAGCGATCGCTGTAGAGGAACGAGTAGGTCGGCTTCCATTCCTTGACCATGTCGCCGTAGCTGGCCTCGGCCGACATCGACAGGATGCGCTTGTTGCTGTCGAACGGCAGGCGCGTGCGCAGGTTCACCGTGCCCGAGATGCCGCCCTCGATCAGGTCGGCCGAGGGGCTCTTGAACACGTCGACGCCGCCCATCAGTTCCGACGGCACGTCGGCGAAGCTGAGGATGCGGCCGTTGTTGGCGGTGAAGGTGTCGCGGCCGTTCAGTTCCGAGCGCACGAAGTTCAGGCCGCGGACCACGACGCCCGAGCCTTCGACCGAGAAGTGGTCGGGGTCGACGCCGGCGGCGAAGCGGTTGATCGACACGCCGGGCACGCGCTGCAGGGCTTCGGTCACCGAGCGGTCCGGCAGGGCCCCGATGTCCTCGGCGGTGATCGAGTCGCCGATGATCTCGGACGACTGCTTCAGCTGCTGGCTGCTCTTGAGGCTCTGGCGGATGCTGGTGACGACCACCTCGTCGACCGTGTCCTCGGTAGTCTTGCCGCTGGCCGGGGCGGTCGTCTGGGCCAGGGCCGACGCCCCGAACACCAGGCTCAGCGCCAGGGCCGACGCCCCGCACTTCAGGCCGAATTTCAGGTTGTCGCCGAGAGTCTGGCGCCCACGCGTCGCGGACGCTCCGTTGACGGAGCTCATTCTTGTATTCCTCCCCAGGATCGGCAACGCGGTAGCGCTACCATTGGTCATATGTCGAGACCATTATTGGTCTGATGATATGGCAAAGGTCGACCACGTCAAGGGCGTTGACATAACCCTGTAACGTCACTCGACGCGCCATTCATCCTTTTGTTTTGAAACGATTTTTCCGGCAAAAAAGGCGCTTCGGCGATTTTTCGCCTGCGGGAAACGTGACAAATGCGGACAGCGCAGTCAATTTACGACCTGCTTGAAACGGCGTTCAAAGCCGTGCGGACATAAGATCTTCTGGGGCGGGAAAGCGTATCATGTCAGACCAACGCGTGAGGTCCGTCGTCGTCGTGGGCGGCGGCACGGCCGGGTGGATGACGGCCGCGGCGCTGGCCAAGACGCTCAGCGCCCAGGGGCTGAAGATCACCCTCGTCGAATCCGAAGCCATCGGCACGGTCGGCGTCGGCGAAGCCACCATCCCGCCGATCCTGACCTTCAACGCCATGCTCGGCATCGACGAGCCGACGTTCATGCGGGCCACCAAGGCCAGCTTCAAGCTGGGCATCGAGTTCGTCGACTGGGGCGCGGTCGGCGAGACCTACCATCACCCGTTCGGAACCTTCGGCCTCGACCTGGAGGGGATCAAGTTCCACCAGGTCTGGCGCAAGTTCGCGGACCTCGCCGGTCCGATCGGCGACTACAACCTCACCGAGGCCGCCGCCCGCCGCTGGCGCTTCGCCCTGCCCGATCCCGACCCGTCCAAGGTGATGTCGAGCCTGAGATACGCCTACCACTTCGACGCCGGCCTCTATGCCCGCTTCCTGCGCGGCTTTTCCGAACAGCGCGGCGTCGTCCGGATCGAGGGCCGCATCGGCCGGGTGGACCAGAACGCCGGGACCGGCTTCGTCGAGGCCGTGGTGCTTGAGGACGGCCGCCGCGTCGAGGGCGACTTCTTCGTCGACTGCACCGGTTTCCGCGGCCTCGTCATCGGCCAGGCCCTGAAGGTCCCCTACCAGGACTGGGGCCGCTGGCTGCCCAACAACCGCGCCGTGGCCATCGGCTGCCAGCTCGGCGGCGACGGCCTCACCCCGTTCACCCGCGCCACCGCCCGCGAGGGCGGCTGGCAGTGGCGCATCCCGCTGCAGCACCGCATCGGCAACGGCTACGTCTATTCCAGCCATCACGTCGACGACCAGCGGGCGCTCGACACCCTGCTGGCCAACCTCGACGGCGCCCCGACCGACGAGCCCAACTTCCTGCGCTTCACGCCGGGCCGCCGCGAGCGCGCCTGGGAGAAGAACGTCTGCTCGATCGGCCTGTCGGCCGGCTTCATCGAGCCGCTGGAAAGCACCAGCATCCACATGATCCAGGCCGGCGTCACCAAGCTCCTGGCCCTGTTCCCGCGCAACGGCGTCGATCCGCTGGAGATCGACGAATACAACCGCCTGACCGCCGAGCAGGTCGACCGCATCCGCGACTTCGTCATCCTGCATTTCCACGCCACCCGCCGCGACGACACCGACTACTGGCGCTACCTGTCGTCGATGACCGTGCCCGACAGCCTGGCCCGGCGCATGGAGCTGTTCGCCCACCGCGGCCGCTGGTTCCCGTCGGAATACGACCTGTTCCACGAGCCCAACTGGCTGGCCGTGCTGCTGGGCCAGGGGATCGTTCCGGAGGAGTGGGACCCGCTGGTCGACAGCCTGCCCGAGGATCAGGTGCGCCAGCGCCTCTCCCACCTGTCCGCCCTGATCGCCCGCACCGCCGAGGCGATGCCGGACCACGCCGAGTTCGTCGCCCGCTACTGCGGCGCGCCGCAAGGAGTCGCCGCATGACCAACGACCGCATCCGCCACGTCGTCATCGTCGGCGGCGGCACCGCCGGCTGGATGACCGCCGCCGCCCTGGGACGCTTCCTCAAGGACGGCGTCACCAAGGTCACGGTCATCGAAAGCGAGGCCATTGGCACCGTCGGGGTCGGCGAGTCGACCATCCCCCAGATCAACATGTTCAACCGCATGCTGGGCCTGGACGAGGACGACTTCCTGCGTCGCACCAAGGCCACCTACAAGCTGGCCATCGAGTTCCGCGACTGGAAAGAGATCGGCCACACCTACCATCACCCTTTCGGCCCCTACGGCGTCGACATGGAAGGGGTGTCGTTCCACGCCTACTGGCTGCGCTACCAGGCCATGGGCGAGGCGGCCGACCTGTCCGAATACTCCCTGCAGTCGCTGGCCGCCGCGAAGGCCAGGTTCCAGCGCCCGACCGGCCAGAAGAACTCGCCGCTGGGCGACATCGCCTACGCCTTCCACTTCGACGCCGGCCTCTACGCCCGCTTCCTGCGCGACTACGCCGAGGCCCGCAGCGTGCGCCGCATCGAGGGCCGGATCGTCGACGTCGCCCTGCGCGGGACCGACGGCTTCGTCCAGTCGGTGACGCTGGAGAACGGAACCGTCGTCGAGGGCGACCTCTTCATCGACTGCTCGGGCTTCCGGGGCCTCCTGATCGAGGGCGCGATGAAAAGCGGCTTCGAGGACTGGTCGCACTGGCTGCTCAACGACCGCGCCGTGGCGGTCCCTTGCGCCTCGGGCGGCTCGACCGATCCGGTCACCCGCGCCACCGCCCGCCCCGCCGGCTGGCAATGGCGCATCCCGCTGCAGCACCGCATCGGCAACGGCTACGCCTTCTCCAGCCAGCACATCAGCGAGGACGAGGCCACGGCCTACCTGCTGGCCAATCTCGACGGCGAGGCCCTGGCCGATCCTTGGACGCTGCGGTTCAAGGCCGGTCGCCGCAAGAAGAGCTGGAACAAGAACGTCGTGGCCATCGGCCTGTCGGCCGGCTTCATGGAGCCGCTGGAAAGCCAGAGCATCCACCTGATCCAGGTGGGGATCTCGCGCCTGCTGGCCATGTTCCCCGACCGCCGCTTCCAGCAGCCCGACATCGACCGCTACAACCGGGTGATGACCTTCGAGTACGAGAAGATCCGCGACTTCCTCATCCTGCACTACAAGGCCACCGAGCGCTCGGACACGCCCTACTGGGACTATCTGCGCGAGATGGAGATCCCGGAGTACCTGGCCGACAAGATCGCCGTCTTCGAAAGCCACGGCCGGATCTTCCGCGAGAACGAGGAGCTGTTCAACGACACCTCCTGGTTCGCCGTCATGGTCGGCCAGGGCCTCAAGCCCAAGGGCTGGGACCCGATGGCCGACGTCATGAGCGACGACATGCTGCGCGCCCGCATGAACGAGATCCGCGCCGTCATCGCCCGCTCGGCCGAGGGCATGCCCGATCACATGACGTTCGTGGCGGATCGGGTGGCGGGGGCGCGGGCGGCCTAGGTTGGATCGACAATCAGGTCGCTATCTCACCGAGCTTCCCCGCGAAGGCGGGGATCCAAGCTGCATTTCAGGATACGGCGCGGCCGCGAGCAACCCGCAACCTCCGCTTGGGTCCCCGCCTTCGCGGGGAAGAACGGATTGAGGGCGCGGCCGTCGATGAATGTCGATCAGACCTAGTTCCCGTCATGGTCCTCGTCCTTCGACAAGCTCAGGATGAGGACCATTTCAGGCTCGGCGGCTCAGTCGAAAACCTCACCCTGAGCTTGTCGAAGGGCGCGGTTTCGCTTCCCCCTAACCCGCGAAGAAGCGCGCGAAGCCCTTGTCGGTGACCCGGGCCAGGGCGGCGCGGTAGTCGCCGTAGGCGGCCGCGTCCGGCCCGACGCGGCCGAAGGCCGGCTGCGCCACGCGGCGCAGCGGCACGAAGGCGATGGGGGCGGCTGCCGGCGTCAGGTGGCTGCCCTGGCCCACCTGCAAGGTGGTCAGCATGCCGTACATCTCGCCGCCGATCGCCGGCCGGCCCAGGATGATCAGCCGGAACTGGCCCAGCTCGTTGGTGATCAGGTAGGTGTGGCCCGACTGGTTCGACAGCGACACCGCGCCCCGCTGGGTGAACTCGGCGTCCTGCCGCGCGGCCTCGCGGAACACCAGGCTCGAGGCCTCGTCGTCCCACACGATCTCGGTGCGATAGGCGTAGACGGCGGCCGGGTCCTCGAACGAGGGCCGCAGGGTCAGGTACTCGCCCTCCAGCCAGGTCACGGCCGGCCGCGAATAGGCCCCCAGGGCCTCGGGGGCCAGGCCCGTCGCGGCGGCGAGCGCGGCAGGCGCGGCCGCGCGCAGCGGCTGCTCCAGGGCCTCTTCCAGCCGGATGGTCGTGGCCAGGGTGAAGGGCCGACGGCCGCTGAGGGCCTTCTCCAGGGTCGAGATGCTGATCCGGGCCCGGTCGGCCAGCTGCTGGCGCGACATCCGGCGACGCGCCAGCGCCTCGCGCACGCGCGCGGCGATGGCCAGGCTCTGCTCGTCCGGCAGCTCGGCTTCCGGCGCCAGGGTCATCGGCAAGGCCTCACGAATCCGCACATTTCCGCACAATGCGGCGCCGCTCCGGTCGCGGCAAGCCCGCCTCCGGACAAGCTGCACGGATACCTCACGAAGATTGCAAATCCCGCCGCTCGCGGCGGCGCCCGCCTGTGACGACAAGGGAGATCACCTGCTTTCGAGCCCCAAGGAGATCCTCCCATGTCCGCTCAAGACGTCGGCGCGCCCAAGCCCCGCGTCGCCTCCGGCGCCCGTCCCGCCCGGTGGTTGCCCATCCTCTGCGAGGCCTTCGCCCTGGGGCTGCTGCTCCTGCTGGCCCTGGCCGGGACCGGCCGCGCCGAGGTCTCCGAGCCTGCTTCTGGCGGCCTGATCATGCGCGCCAAGGGCGGCGACCAGGTGGTCGAGGCCGTGCGCCTGGGAACCGACATCGACATGACCGTCAGCGGCCTGACCGTGCGCGGCCGCGTCACCCAGGCCTTCCGCAACGACACGGGCCGCTGGGTCGAGGCCGTCTATGTCTATCCCCTGCCCCAGGACGGCGCGGTCGACACCCTGAAGATGGTGGTCGGCAGGAAGGTGATCGTCGGCGAGATCAAGAAGCGCGCCGAGGCGCAAGCGATCTACGAAGCGGCCAAGGCCCAGGGCAAGAAGGCGGCCCTGGTCGAACAGAACCGCCCCAACATGTTCACCAACGCCGTCGCCAACGTCGCGCCCGGCGAGACGGTGCTGGTGCAGATCGAGTACCAGGCCCCGATCGCCGTCTCGGCCGGCGAGTATTCTCTGCGCATGCCGCTGGTCGTGGCGCCGCGCTACGCCTCGCCCGGCACGGCGGCCACGCCCGAGAGCCGCGCCGCGATCGTCGATCCCAGGGTCGCCGGCGCGATCAACCCGGTCACCCTGACCGTCCACCTGCGCGCCGGCTTCCCGCTGGGCGCGGTGGCCAGCGCCACCCACGGCGTCGACGTCCGCGACGAGAAGGGCGGCAAGGTCATCACCCTGTCCAAGGGCCAGGTTCCGGCCGACCGCGACTTCGTCCTGGCCTGGAAGCCCGTGCCGCTGGCCGCGCCCAGCGTCGCCCTGTTCCGCGAGAAGACCGCCGGCGCCCACTACGTGCTGGCCCAGGTCACTCCGCCGATCGCCGCCCGCGCCGGTCCGCCGCCGGCCCGCGACATTATCTTCGTCATCGACAATTCCGGCTCGATGGGCGGGGAGTCGATGCGCCAGGCCAAGGCCGGCCTGCTGTACGGCCTGTCCAACCTGAAACCCGGCGACCGCTTCAACGTCGTGCGCTTCGACGACACCCTGACGGTGCTGTTCGAGGGCGCGGTCGCCGCCGACGCCGGCAACCTCACCCGCGCCCGCAAGTTCGTCTCGGGCCTGGAGGCCACCGGCGGCACCGAGATGGTCCCGGCCATGGCCGCCGCCCTGCGCGATGAGAATGGGCGCGATGAGAATGGGCGCGTGCGCCAGGTGGTGTTCATGACCGACGGCGCGATCGGCGACGAGCAGGGCCTGTTCGACACCATCGGCGCCGGCCGCGGCCGCTCGCGGGTGTTCATGGTCGGCATCGGCTCGGCTCCCAACAGCCACCTGATGAGCCGCGCCGCCGAACTGGGCCGCGGGACCTTCACCCACATCGGCTCCACCGACGGGGTCGAGGAGGCCATGCGCGCCCTGTTCGACAAGCTGGAAAGCCCCGTGGCCACCAACCTGGTCGCCCGCTTCGAGGGCACGACGTCAGACGCCGCCCCCGCCGTGCTGCCCGACCTCTATCGCGGCGAGCCGGTCACCCTGGCCGCGCGCGTCGAAGACCTGGACGGCGTGCTGACGATCAGCGGCGTCATCGACGGCCGCCCTTGGCAGACCAGGATCCGCCTGCGCGACGCCGAGGCCGGCAAGGGCATCTCCAAGCTCTGGGCGCGCCGCAAGATCACCGACGCCGAGGTCGCCCGCAGCCTGGCCCAGATCACCGAGGACGAGGCCGACACGCGAGTGCTGAAGCTGGGCCTCGACCACGGCCTGGTGACCAGCCAGACCAGCCTGGTAGCGATCGACAAGACCCCGTCCCGCCCCGCAGACGCCCCGCTGCTGCGCAGCGACCTGCCGCTGAACCTGCCGGCCGGCTGGGACTTCGACGCCCTGTTCAACCGCAAGGCCGCGACCGGGAACGGCGACGCCCCGGCCGATCCCGAGCAACAGATCGCGCAGCTGGACCTGCCGCAGACGGCCACCGACGCGCCGATGCTGATCCTGATGGGCCTTGGCCTGATGAGCCTGGCGCTCGTGCTCGGCGCCGGCGGCTGGTTGCTGGGCCGGCGGAGGAACGCGGCGTGAGCCGGCTGGCGACCATCCCGGGAGCCGCCCGCCGGCGGCTCCCCTTCCTGCTCCCGGCCCTGGCGGCCGGGAGCCTCGGCCTGGTCCTGTGCGGCCAGGGCCTGTGGATCCACGCCAAGGCGGCCCTGGCCCAGGTGCTGCTGGAGCGGGCCTTCGACCAGAGCCTCCGTCAGGGCGGCGCGCCGGTCCGCCCCTGGCGCTGGGCCGACACCTGGCCGACGGCCCGCATCGCCTTCCCCCGCCAGGGCGAGCGGGTCATCGCCCTGGACGGCGCCAGCGGCCAGGCCCTGGCCTTCGGTCCCGGCCACGTGGCGGGCACGCCCCAGGCCGGCGATCGGGGAAACGCCGTCTACGCCGCCCACCGCGACACCCACTTCGCCGTGTTGGCCAAGGTCCGCCCCGGCGACCCGATCCTGGTCGAGCGCGCCGACGGCAAGGTCGCCCGCTTCGAGGTGGTCGGCGCCCGGGTCGTGCGCTGGGACGCCTCGGGCGTGGATCCCCGCGCGCCGGGACGCGGCCTGGTCCTGGCCACCTGCTGGCCGCTGGACGCCAAGGCCCGCGGACCGATGCGCTACGTGGTGATGGCCAGGCCCGTGGAGACAAGCTTGACCTTGTCCGACCTACGCGATCGTAAAGGTATGATCACCTTGACACGATAGGCCTTACCTCGTAGCCGTTCACTTCTGTGACCGCTACCAGTCGTATCGCCGCGCAACGGCGGACGTCGGCGGTCGAGACGAAAAGCGCGAAAGCCAGAAGCGCCAGGGGAGTGAATCGATGTCGTCCAGCCACCGCACGCGCGGAATCCGCCAGGTCCTGATCGGGGCCACTTGCCTGACCACCGCCCTCGCCGCTCTGCCGGCCCTGGCCCAGACGGCGCCCGCGCCGCGGGCCGCCGAGGCCGACTCCGTCGAGGAGATCGTCGTCACCGGCTATCGCAAGAGCCTGGCCGACGCGACCAACGCCAAACGCGAAAGCGTCGCCTTCACCGACTCGGTCTTCGCCGAGGACATCGGCAAGTTCCCCGACCTCAACATCGCCGAGTCCCTCAACCGCATCCCCGGCGTCCAGCTGACCCGCGAGATCAACGGCGAGGGCCTGAACGTCACCATCCGGGGCCTGGGCACCAACTTCACCAAGATCCTGCTGAACGGCTCGCAGATCGCGGTCGCCTCGTCGGGCCGCACCGACAGCCAGAACCAGAACCGCGAGGTCGACCTCGACCTGTTCCCCACCGAACTCTTCACCCGGCTCGACGTGCACAAGACCCCGACGGCCGGCATGGTCGAGGGCGGCGTCGCCGGCGTGGTCAACATGCGCAGCGCCCGCCCCTTCGACTACAAGGGCGCCAATGGGGGTAGCGGCCAGCTGATCTATTCGCTGCAGGCCGGCAAGAACAACCAGGCCGACGACATCAGCCCGCGCGGCTCGCTGATCGCCTCGAAGACCTGGGAAACCCCGATCGGCGAGTTCGGCCTCCTGGGCGGCGTCGCCATCGCCCGCACCAAGAGCACCACCACCGGCTTCGAAAGCGTCGGCTGGTCGAACGCCAACATGACCTGCACCGGCTGCAACGTCACCGGCGGCAACAACTTCAACTGGGCCTCGACCGTGCCGGCCGGGGTTGCGTCCAACGGCCTGACGCCCGGCCAGACCATCGACAACGCCCTGCTGGCCGCGCTGAACCCCGGCACGACCCTGCAACAGCTGTCGGACGCGCAGCTGCCGCGCCTGGGCCGTGACAGCTGGAGCTCGGGCGAGCGCGATCGCGACTCCTACGTGCTGTCGGCCGAGTGGCGTCCGAACGACCAGTTGAACGTCTATTTCGACACCCTCTATTCCAAGGGCAGCCGCTCGTTCGAGCGCATCGACATGAACTGGGTCGTGCGCAACTCCAACTTCATGGTCCCGGTGGGCGTGAAGGTGAACGGCGACGGCGTGGTCACCGAGGGCACGTTCCTGAACTCGCAGTTCTTCCTCGAGTACCGGCCCTACGAGGAGGACGTCGAGGTCCTGAACCTCAACCCCGGCTTCACCTGGCGCCCCAACGACTGGATCAAGCTGGACGGCCAGGTGAACTGGAGCCGCAGCGTCTTCTTCCGCGAGGCGCCGACCGTGCTGTTCAACACCCCGCTGAACTCGGGCCTGAACGTCACCTACGCCAACGGCGGCGGCGACTATCCGTCGATCAAGGCCAACAAGGACCTCAACGACCCGGCGCTGGGCTGGGTGTGGGCCGGCGGCCGCGTCAACGTCCAGGCCGAAAAGCGCGTCACCCAGACCAAGGGCGCCCACTTCGACCTGACCCTGGGCGACGACAAGGGGACCAACTTCAAGTTCGGCGTCGCCTATGACGACGTCGGCCGCACGATCACCGCGCTCGACAACTCCGCCCGCTGGCAGGCCTTCACCTGCGGCGGCGGCGGGGTGACGCCGCAAAGCCCGGCTCCCGCCCCGGTCCCGGCCTGCGACGGCCGCGCCGGCTCGGCCATCCCGCAGGCCAACCTCGCCAGCTACATCAAGCAGGGTCCGCTGGGCTTCATCACCTTGGACAAGGACAGGTTCTTCGCCGACAGCAACTACCAGGCCTTCCTCGACAGCGCTCCGTTCTCGGCCGCCGCCGCCACCGGCGCGGCCTCGGGGCTGATTCGCGAGAAGACCACCGGCGCCTATGTCGAGGTCAACGGCGCGACCCAGGTTCTGGACCGCGACCTGCGCTTCAACCTGGGCGCCCGCTACTACTCCACCGACCAGACGATCGAGGGCCCGCAGACCGTCAACGGCGTGCTGTCGTTCCTGTCGCGCACCAGCAACTACGACGGCCTGCTGCCGTCGTTCAACGTCGCCTGGAACCTGCGCGAGGACCTGATCCTGCGCGCCTCGGCCTCGCGCACCGTCACCCGCCCCAACCCCAGCGCCATGCTGCCGGGCACCACCTTCTCGGATCCCTCGGCCCAGCAGGCCAACCAGGGCAATCCGAACCTGCAACCCTACACGTCCAACAACTTCGACATCGGCGGCGAGTGGTACACCGGCGGCGCCGGCTATATCGGCGTGGCCCTGTTCCGCAAGGAGCTGACCGGCTTCACCGTCAACGGGACCAACACCATCCCGTTCAGCCAGCTGGGCGTGCCCTTCGACCAGCTGACCAACCTGCAACAGCAGGCGATCAACAACCGCGGCGGCCCGGCCGCGGCGACGGTCACCGTGCAGCAGCAGATCAACGCCGACGGCGTGCTGACCATCCTGGGCCAGGAAGCCACCTGGGTGCAGCCGCTGGACTTCCTGCTCGACGGCGCGGGCTTCACCGCCAACGCCACCCACGTGGAGCAGAACGCGCGCGGCAACGGCGCTCCGGCCCAGGCCGTCGGCATCTCGCCGTGGACCTACAACGTCACCGGCTACTACGAGAAGCACGGGGCCACGGTGCGCCTGTCCTACGTCTGGAACGACGCCCAGATCTCGTCGGGCCCGGGCCAGAACGGCATTCCGGTCGCCACCATCAACACCGACGCCCGCGGCCAGTGGGACCTGTCGGCCAGCTACCAGTTCGACAAGCTGCCGACCCAGCCGCGCGTCAGCCTCGACGTCATCAACATCACCGAGGAGGCCCAGCGCAGCCCGTTCCAGTGGGGCAGCGCCGCCTACACCTACTACCAGCCCGGCCGCCAGATCATGCTCGGGATCCGCGGCAAGTTCTGATCCCAATCCTTCCTTCGCGTGGCCGACCTTCCCAGCGCCATGCGGTTTTGGCGGCGCATCCTCCCTGGATGCGCCGCTTTTTTTGACCATCGTTCGCAAATACGCTCTAGGTTGCGGCCATGGACTTCGAGCCCGGCCCGCCCTCGGCAACACCCACCGAACCGCCCGCCAAGCGCCGGGGCCCCGGCGCTTGGCGGGCGGTTCGGTGG
>Ga0247823_10000106_pt1 | contig 64479 bp, 57 predicted proteins | sample 13C_PalmiticAcid_2_FD_192426 | JGI IMG/M metagenome (GOLD analysis project Ga0247823, IMG submission 192426) | Soil microbial communities from agricultural site in Penn Yan, New York, United States - 13C_PalmiticAcid_Day30 | ecosystem: Environmental > Terrestrial > Soil > Agricultural land... | reverse complement strand
GATGGGGAGGGTTGGGTGGGGGTGGTGCGGCGTTGGCCGCCGCGCGCCAACCTGAACCGCCGTAGTCACCCCATCCCCGGCCCTTCCTCCATCGATGGGGGAAGGGGGGCTTTTCCTGCGCGACCTTCCATCCCGTCCAAATTTGGACTATATGTGGATCTGGATGGAGGCTCGCATGTCGATCGCCAAGCGCAAACCCGTCGAGGTCGCCGCCGGTCCGGGCGTGCTGGACATGTCGCGGTTCTCGACCGCCAACCGCCGGCGGCTGAGCGGTCCGGCCTTGCGCACCTTCCTGTCGATCGCCGACCTGTGGGGCCTTACCGAGGACGAGCGCCTGCTGGTGCTGGGCCTGCCGTCGCGCTCGACCTACTACAACTGGATCAAGGCGGTGCGGGAGCATCGCGACATCACCCTCGACCTCGACATGCTGACCCGCATCTCGGCGGTGCTGGGCGTTCACCAGGCGTTGGGCGTGCTGCATTCCAGCGAGCGCGAGGGGATCGCCTGGCTGCGTACGCCCCGTGCCGGGCCGCTGTTCGGCGGCCGCGCGCCGATCGCGCTCCTGACCTGCGGTACCCAGGACGGCCTGGTCAGCGTGCGCCGCTTCCTCGACGCCGCGCGGGGCGGGCTCTACATGCCGCCGGGCGACATCGACCGCGACTTCCGCCCCTATGAAGACGCCGAGATCGTCTTTTCGTGAGCGACGAGCCCCACGCGCCCGCGCCGCGACCGACCTTTCGCCTGATCCCGTCGCGGTTTCCGCCGATCGGCCTGTTCGACACGGTGGCGACGGCGGCCGATCTCGACGCGGTGATGGAGCTGGCCGGCTGGACCAACGACCGCCTGGTGGCCGAGCGCGTCGCCCGCCTGCCGGTCGCCGAGCGGGTCTATGGCCGGCCCAACGCCAGCATCGTCATGGCCTCGTTCCTGCACGTGGCGCCGGGCGGCATGCGCTTCAACGGTCCCGACCTCGGCGCCTGGTACGCCGCCGAGCGCCTGACGACGGCCGTGGCCGAGGTCGCCCATCACCTGCGTCGCGAGGCGGCCGCGACGGGCGCAGAGACGATCAGCCGCCAGTACCGCGTCTACACCGCGCGGCTCGAGGGCGACTATCTCGACATCCGCGGCCAGCAGGCGGCGCGGCCCAGGGTCTACGCCAGCGATGACTACGCCGCCGGCCAGGTGCTGGGCGAGGCCGTGCGCGCCGCCGGCGGGGCGGGGATCCTGTTCGACAGCCTGCGCCACGCCGGCGGCGTCAATGTCGCCGCCCATCGCCCCCGCAACGTTCAAGACGTGACGCAGGGCGACCACTACGAACTGCGGGTGCGGGCCGCATCCCGGCGCATCGAGGCCAGGCGACTGGCGGCCTGAGGCGGCGGACGGAAGGAACATCCCGCCAACTGTGAGGCTTTCCCGACACAGGCCTTGGCAATCCAGTCTAAAATGTCAGAAGAGATTTTGACGAACGTCAAGTCATCCCCATTTGGTGCGGCGAGGCGGGGCCGTGGCCCCGCTTTTCGGAGCCCGCCCGCATGTCTCGCCGCCTCGCCCTGCTCGCCACCGCCGCCCTGGGCGTCTTCGCCGTCTCGAGCGCGCATGCCGACGACCAGCTGGCCGAGGTCGACGCGGTGGTCGTGGTCGCCCGTGACCGCAATGCGGGCCTGCTGGAAAAGCGGCCCAACGACACCGTCTTCGGCCTGGACAAGCCGCTGATCGAGACGCCGCGCTCGGCCAGCTTCGTGTCGGACCTGACGCTGCAGCGCTACGGCATCGAGACCATCGACGGCCTGACGGCGGTGTCGCCGGGCACATATACGGCCAGCTTCTACGGCGTGCCCGGGGCGCTCAACATCCGCGGCACCCTGGCCGAGAACTACTTCCGCGGCTTCAAGCGGATCGAGAACCGCGGCACCTATTCGACGCCGATCGGGGCCGCCGACCAGATCCAGATCGTGCGCGGTCCGCCGACCCCGATCTACGGCTCGGGCAAGGTCGGCGGGATGCTGAACTTCATCCCCAAGTCCGGCAAGGGCGAGGGCGGCTACCTGACCGCGCCCGAGGGTGAGCTGACCGCCACCTTCGGCAGCTACAATCGCAAGAACGCCACGGCCCAAATCGGCCTGCCCGTCAATTTCGGGAACGTCGTCGGCGGCGTGCATGTCTATGGCGAGGTCGAGGACAGCCACAGCTACTATCGCGGCATCTATCCGCGCCGGCAGACCCTGCAGGTGTCGTCCGATTTCGACCTGGGCGAGGGCTGGAGCACCGCCGTCGGCGGCATGGTCTATCGCTCGAAGGGCGACGTGCAGACCGCCGGCTGGAACCGCCTGACGCAGGACCTGATCGACAGCCGCACCTATGTCACGGGCCGCGACACGAGCCTGGCCGACGCCGACGGCAACGGCCGCCTGACCCCCAACGAGATCGGCGGGGCGCTGTACCTGCCCTATTACGGGTTCCCGACCACCGACGCGGCCCACACCCTGGATGTCGGCGTCGGGACCACCAAGCTGTCGCCGCGCACGGTCTACATCTCGGCGTCCGACTTCTCGAAGACGGCGACCAACACCCTCTATTTCGACATCGCCAGGAAACTGTCGCCCGACAGCGCGATCAAGCTGCAACTATTCTACGACGACCTGGAGAACAGGCGCTTCGTCTCCTACGGCTATCCCGCGCGGTTCGACAGCAAGGTCTGGGAGGCCCGGGCGACGTACGAGTTCGCCAACCGCTTCCTCGACGACGCCGTGGTCGCCCGCTCGTTCGTCGGCGCGTCCTATCGTTCGTTCAAGGGCCGCCGGCGCGAGAGCTACAACAGCGGCCTGATCGCGCTGGACCGCCGCGACCTGTCGGTGGGCCAGACCGCCATCGACCTGATCGGCAGCCCGTTCACCGATCCGTCGATGACCTGGGAGAACGACAACCACACCAAGTGGACGCAGGCGGGGATCTTCTTCACCACCGACATCAAGGTCGGCGAGAAGCTGAACCTGATGCTGGGCGGCCGCTACGACGACTACGACGTCACCTCCGAAGACGTGGGCTCTCTGAGCTTCACGACGCCCGGCGTGCAGAGCGACGCCAAGGGCAAGGGGACCTACACCGCCAGCGTCACCTACAAGGCGCCCTTCGGCCTGATGCCCTACATCACCTACGCCAAGGCCTCGGCGCTCGAGATGAGCCAGGCCGGCGACGTCAATCCGGGCCTGGTGGCCGACGCCGGCGACGCCTGGCTGTCGGACAGCGACCTGGCCGAGGCCGGCGTGAAGTTCCAGTGGCTGAAGGGCGCGCTGATCGGCTCGCTGGCCGGCTATCGCCAGAACCGCACCCAGCTGATGGGCATCAACGGCGATCCGGCGGGCACGCGCTCCAAGGGCGTCGAGCTGGAGGTGCGCTGGCTGGCCAGCGAGCACTTCAGCTTCACCTTCTCGGGCAACACCCAGCACACCACGGTGAAGGGGCCCGACACCTCATTCCAGTACGTGCCGACCTATACCGCCGGCGTGCCTGGCGCGCAGGGCTATGGCGGCTCGTACGTGGTGTGGAGCTTCGCCAGCATCCGGCCGGGCGACTACGACTACACCCTGATCCCGAAATCGGTGGTCAGCCTCTACGGCGCCTATGCCTCTGACCAGCACGACTGGGGCAAGCTCTACGGAACCCTGGGCGTGACCCACGTGACCAAGACCTCGGGCACGGTTCCCGGCGCGGTGGTCTATCCGGCCTACGGCGTGGTCAACGGCTCGCTGGCCTATGAGCAGGGCCCCTACACGGCCACGCTCAACGTCGATAACCTGCTGGACGAGCTCTATTTCACGCCCGTCGCCGACACCTACGCCAACCTCGCGGCCCTGCCGGGCAAGGGGCGCGAGTGGCGGATCACCCTCGCAAGGCGCTTCTGATGACCGACCACCAGATCCAGCACCGCCCCTGGCTGCTGCTGGGCGCCTTCAGCTTGCTACTGTTCCTGATCACGGCGGCGACCTATTCGTCGCTGGGCGTGATGATCCCGGCCATGGTCCCGCAGTTGGGCTGGAGCTGGCAGAACGCGTTCCTGGGCTTCACCGTCATGGGCGTGGCCACCGGCGCCTCGTCGTGGCTGCCGACCCTGCTGATCCGCCGCTGGGGCGTACGCGCGACGCTGGTGGCGGGCGCGGCCGTGATGGCCGCGGGCCTGGCCCTGCTGGCCAGGGTGCAGAGCCTGCCGGCCTATTTCCTGGCCACCGCCCTCTTGGGGATCGGCTTCCAGGCCGCGGCCCTCATTCCCGGCACCCACGTGCTGTCGGCGATCTTCCGCCAGCGGGCCCTGCCGTTCGGGATCTATTTCACCAGCGGGGCGCTAGGCGGCGTCGCCGGCCCGCTGCTGGTGCTGGCCAGCCAGGGCGCGTTCGACGGCCAATGGCGGATGTATTGGGCGCTGCAGGCGGTGGTCATCGGCCTTCTGGGCCTGCTGTGCGCCGCCGTGGTCGGCGGCCCCAAGTGGCTGGAAGAGGCGGGCCGGGCCATGGACCGCCTGACCGCCGCCGAAGCCAAGGCCGCCCCGGCCCATCCGCGCGTCTTCCGCACCGATCATGACTGGAGCGTCCGCGACGCGGTGCGCACCCCGCAGTTCGCGATCCTGGTCGCGGCCTATTTCAGCCACCTGCTGGCCGGGGTCACGGCCGCCAGCCTGACCCAGGCGCACCTGACGCAGCTGGGCGTGGCCGGCGTCGTCGCGGCCGGGGCGCTCAGCGCCGAGGGCCTGATGCAGGTCGTGGCGCGGATGGCCGGCGGCGCGGTGGGCGACCGCATCGACCCGCGCTGGCTGCTGGTTCTGGCCCAGGGCCTGCTGGTCGCGGGCCTGCTGGCCCTGTCGCACGCCACCACCCTGCCGTTGCAGGCGCTGTACGCCGTGGGCGTGGGCCTGGGCTTTGGCCTGACCGTGCTGGCGGTGAGCCTGCTGCTGCTGAACTACTTCGGTCGCCGTAACAACGTCGAGCTGTTTTCCCTGGTCTGCCTGGTGGGGGCGGTGTCGGCGGCGGGCCCGTTCATCGGCGGTTTCATGCGCGACCGGCTGGGCAGCTTCACCCCGACGTTCCAGCTGTTCGCGGCCCTGACGGCGGTGGTGTTCGTGGCCGTGCTGCTGATGCGGCCGCCCAAGCCGCGCGCCCTCGAGGGCGCGGCCGGAACGGAGGCTGTCGCCGACGCCTGAGCCCGGCCTCGCGCTGTCGCCCTTTTGGTCTATGGTCGCGCCTGACTCGAAGTTGAGCGAGCGGGCGTGGAGGCGACGATGGGGCGAGAAGGCGGGCGCAAGGAGTTTGGCGTCTTCCTGCCCGTGGCGAACGGCGGCTGGATCGTCTCCAGCACGACGCCGCCGCTCGACGGCCTCTATCCGCAGAACCGCGCCGCCGCCGTGCTGGCCGACCAGATCGGCCTCGACTTCGTGATGTCGATGGCCAAGTTCCGCGGCTTCGGCGGCGACACCGACCACTGGGGCGCGGCCCTGGAGTCGGTGACCCTGATGGCCGCCCTGGCCGAGGCGACCAGCCGCGTGAAGATCTGGGCCACGCTGCATCCGCTGCTGCAGAACCCGGCCGTGGCGGCCAAGCTGATTTCCACTCTCGACCACATCAGCGGCGGCCGCGCCGGCCTCAACATCGTCGCCGGGGCCTACCGCGACGAGTTCGCCCAGATGGGCGCCTGGGACGACGGCCTCGATCACGACGACCGCTACGCCTTGGCCGAGGAGTGGACGCGCCTGGTCAAGCGCCTGTGGACCGAGGACAGCGTCAGCCACGAAGGCCGCTTCTTCACCCTGACCGACTGCCAGTCCAAGCCCAAGCCGCTAAGCAAGCCGCGCCCGGACCTGATCTGCGCGGGCGTCTCCGAGCGCGGCTTTGCCTTCGCCGTCGCCGAGGCCGACGCCTGCTTCATCGGCGGCGAGGACGAGGCGGCGCTGCGCGAGGCCAGCCGACGGGCCAAGGCGCGGGCGGCGCAGCTGGGCAAGACGATCCGCACCTACGCCATGTGCACCGTGGTCCACGCCGATACCGACGCGCAGGCGCAAGACTTGGCCGACCGCTATCGCGACGGGGTGGACATGGGCGCGGTCACCACCATGTTGTCGAACTGGGGCGTGCCGCCCGAGCGCCTGGCCGAAACCGCCGCGCGGCAGGGCGCGTTCATGACCCGCACCGTGATCGGCGCGCCCGCGACCTGCGGCGCGCGGATCCGCGACCTGGTCGAAACCTGCGAGCTGGACGGGCTGATGCTGATCTTCCCCGACTACGAGGCCGGTCTGGCGATGTTCGGCGCCGAGATCCTGCCCGGCCTGCGGGAGGCCTATCCGTGAACGCGACGCCGATCATCGCCCAGGACGGCCTGGCCGCCTGGATCGCCCCGGCGCGGACGGCGCTGGTGATCGTCGACATGCAGGTGGACTTCGCCGCGCCCGACGGCGTCATCGGCCGGTTCGGCGTCGACCTGTCGGCCGCCGCCGGGGCGCTGGAGCAGGCCCAGCGACTGGCGGTCGCCGCGCGGGCGGCCGGCGCGCCGGTGGTGTTCGTCGGCCTGGAGACCACGCCGGAGACGGATCCGCCCGTGGTGCTGGAGCGCATGCGCCGGCGTGGCGGCGATCCCGAGATCGAGCGGGTGATCTGTCGCAAGGGGACGCGCGGCGCCGACTTCCACGGCCCCTTGCCGCAGGCGGGCGAGCTGGTGATCCACAAGCCGCGATACAGCGCCTTCGTCGGCACGGACATCGATGCCCGGCTGCGCGCGCGGGGCGTGGACACGCTGGTGGTCTGCGGCCTGACCACCGAATGCTGCGTCGACAGCACGGTGCGCGACGCCTTCCATCGCGACTATCACGTCTTCGTCGCTGGCGACGCCTGCGCGGCCTATGAGCCCGACCTGCACGAGGGCGCGCTGAAGAGTCTGGGCCTGTCCTTCGCCCTGTTGGTCGACACGCCCGAGATCGAGGCGGCCTGGGCCGGGCGCTAGCCGGCGCGCGTTCGGACAAAGAAAAAGCCGCCCGGGCGGACCCGGGCGGCTCGTTCGTCGGTCCCGAAGGACCTTGACTTAGAAGGAAGCCTTCAGCGACACGGCGACGCGCGAGTCGTAGATGCTGCCGAAGTCATGCTCGCTGGTGTCCCAGTAGCGGACGTCGAGCGCGAGCTTGTCGTTGAGGGCATAGGCGACGCCCAGGTTCCAGGTGGTGTAGTCGGCGCCGTCCTCGATGGTCTGCTTGCCCAGGGCGCCGCTCAGCGAGAACTTGTCGTTCAGAGGGATCGAGCCGTTGGCTTCGTAGTAGACGGCGGTCGACAGGTCGCCCGGCCATTCCGGCGAGAAGTAGACGGCGCCGCCGAGGGTGGCCTTGCCGACCGGCTTGGAGATGGCGGCCTTCAGCTCAGTGTAGCTGTACTTGCCGGGGGTCAGGCCCTTGTCCTTCGAGTAGCCGTAGTACAGGACGCCGAAGTCCATCGACACGTCGCCGACGGTCGGCTTCACGCCGGCGTAGAAGTCGACTTCCACGCTCGGGTCATCGGTGCCGAAATCGACGTTCGAAGCCCACACGCCAGCGTAGCCGACGCCGTAGCCGAGGTCGACGCCGCCGAACACTTGCGGGTCTTCGTTGGTTTGGCTGACGCCGCGGAACACGTAGTCGCTGGCGATGCCGACATTGTACGAAAGGCTGACTTCCTGAGCCATCGCGGCGCCGCCGAGGGCGACCGAGGCGGTGGCGGCGGCCAGCGCGAGCTTGAAGATCTTCATCCGTGTTATCCCCTTTTTTGTGTAGCCCGCCGGGAGTGTGGTCCCAACTTGTGCGGCGCCTGCAAGCGCGTTCCTTCACAAGCCGGGATTAACCGCGGGCCATGCTTTAGTTGCAATCAGCGGGGGCACAGCGCCAGCAATAAGAACATGGATCGCCCAAAACTTGGGCAACTGTGGCGCATTTGCTGCAATGTCGGCGCATCGGCAACAGTTGTCGTCAAGTTGTCGATCCGCGTTTGCGTGCGACTTCAGCGCATCGACAACGTCGCGGCGCCCAGATGCAGGCCGGCGTCGACGAGCAGGGTCTCGCCGGTGACGTGGCGTGCGGCGGGCGAGGCCAGGAACACCGCAGCCCCGGCGACGTCCTCGGCGGTCGAGGCGACCTGCAGCGGCGTGGCGGCGGCGGCTCCGGCCCGCAGGCGGGCGACGCGGTCCTCGTCCATGGCCTTGCCGAACCATGGGGTGTCGATGAAGCCGGGGCAGATGGCGTTGACCCGGATCTTCGGAGCCAGGGCGCGAGCCAATGACAGGGTCATGGTGGTCATGGCGCCCTTCGATGCCGCGTAGGGCACCGACGAGCCGTTGCCCATGACGCCCGCGATCGAGCTGGTGTTGACCACTGCGCCCGGACGCGGCGCGGCCTCGAGAAGGGTTCGGGCGGCCCGGACCATCTGGAAGGCCCCCACCACGTTGACCGAATAGAGCTTGAGGAAGTCCTCGGCGTTCACCGCGTCGAGATCGCCGTGCTGTGGGGCGAACTTGGTCATGCCGGCGTTGTTGAACAGGGCGTCGATGCGGCCGGAGAGCGCGGCGGCCTCGACGATCTTCCGGCAGTCGGCGTCGTCGGCGACGTCGCCCTGGGCCAGCACGGCCCTGGCGCCCAGGGCCTCGACCTGGCGGGCGGTCTCCTCGGCCTCCTCTGCACTGCGGGCGAAGTTGACGACGATGAGCCCCGCGCCCCGGCGGGCGGTCTCGATTGCGATCGCCCGGCCCAGGCCCGTCGAGGCCCCCGTGACCACCACCGTGAAGCCGTCGAAGTCGCGTCCGGTCATCGTTTCTCTCCCAAACAAGTGTTTGCGACACCGTAGCGAGGGCGCTGGCGCTTGTCTCGCCGGGGGCGCGGGCCTAAATCGCCGCCATGACCGAACTTTCCGTGACCCAGCTGGGCCAGACCGTCGCCGCTCCCGCCAGCCCGGAAGAGGCCGTGCTCGAGGCCGTGCCGAACCCGCAGAACGACGTGCTGTACCTGGCGCGCTTCGTGGCGCCCGAATTCACCTCGCTGTGCCCGGTGACGGGCCAGCCCGACTTCGCCCACCTCGTCATCGACTACGCGCCGGGCGACTGGCTGATCGAGAGCAAGTCGCTGAAGCTCTACCTGACCAGCTTCCGCAACCACGGCTCGTTCCACGAGGACTGCACGGTCAAGGTGGCCCGCAAGATCGTCGAGGTCGCCAAGCCCCGCTGGCTGCGCATCGGCGGCTACTGGTACCCGCGCGGCGGCATCCCGATCGACGTCTTCTGGCAGACCGGCCCCGCGCCGGAAGGCCTGTGGGTGCCCGACCAGGGCGTGGCGCCGTATCGCGGCCGGGGGTGAGAGCCTCCTAGGCGGCGGGTAGTCCGATAGGGGTGAAGGCGACGTTTCGGATCGCCTCCCCCGAAAGCACTATGTTGGGCAGCGGCTTGTCGCGTGGATTGCGGACGTGATGGACGAGGCCGCCCTTGGCCACCAGGGTGAAGAGTTCGCACTCTGCAAGCACCAGTGAAACGATCTTCTTGGAGGAGTCCAAGGTCAGGTGCTTGAGAACGCCCTCATAGCCGACCGCGGCCCCATCAAGTTCCAAGTTGGTGACGACGTGGGCGATGGCGCCCCGTGCGGCCGTGGCTTCGGCCACCCATCCATACAGCGCGCTTCTGACAGGGCTTTTTGAAGCCAGTTGCCAACCTACCGCATAGTGCGTGGCGATGAAGGTGAGCACGGTCAGCAGGACCAGGTTGCCTAGAACCCAGAGCAGGTCTAGGCCGCGTGCTCTGCCTTCCGACTGCGGCCAGTGCAGAGCCACGGCGTAGGGGTTGGGATGAGCGTTCTTCCAGCCGATATCGAGCAGGCCGCACAAGAGTTCGCCCAAGCCGTACAGTCCCGCCCAGCAAAAGTGGGCGGCAAGCGCTCCGCTGGCCACCAAGGCAAGCGTGATCACCGAGTTGGGCGGTGGAGGAGATGCTTCTAGGCCGGTCCGAAAGCCGCCGGAATAAACGCCGGCGACGAACGCGAAGCCTGGCGCTAGCAAAAAGATTGCGAGAACGAGCGTAAGGCTGAAGATCACCCAGTGCGCCGTGTTGGCGATTGTCCAGGTGAGTTCTTGTCGTCCTCCTGCGTCGGGGGCAGGCGAAGCACTCCGTCCTTGTCGGGCTTGGAATGCGCGATCACCTCCGCCCAGGAACCATATTGTTCCCGCGCTTGACGCAAAGCTTTCAAAGTCTCGGTCGACGTGACTTTCATGGCTTCAATATGTGTCTATCACCGTGCATCGCCAAGCGGAAACACAGGCATTTCAGCCTGCTTATCCCACCCACTCGCTCGTGATCGCCGCCACGTCCGGCCGCACGCGCTCCAGCGGCTGTTCCGCCGACGTGCCGACATAGAGGAAGCCGGCGACCTTCTCGTTCTTGGCCACGCCCAGGATGTCGAGCGCTCGCTGGTCGAAGCTGTACCAGTCGGTGATCCAGTTGGCGCCATAGCCCATGGCCGAGGCGGCCAGCAGCAGCTGGGTGCAGACTGCCCCGGCGCTCATCACCTGCTCCCATTCGGGCACCTCGTGCGGCACGGGGCGCGAGATCACGGCGATGGCCAGGGGCGGGGTCGTCAGCTTGCGCATGGCGGCCGTGGCCTTGGTCGGGTTGGCCTGGTCGGCGGCCAGGGGCGCGATCCTGGCGGCGAAGGCGGCCTTGGCCTCGCCGCGCAGGATCACGAACCTCCAGGGGAAGAGCTTGCCATGGTCGGGCACGCGCGCGGCCAGGCGCAGCAGGTCGGAAAGCTCGTCGTCGCCGGGGCCCGGCGCAACCAGCGCCATGGCCGAGGCCGAGCGGCGCCGCGCCAGGAAGGCGAGAACCTCGGGCGCCGCCTCGATCGCGATCGGTTCGCCGAATTCGGGGGCGGGGGGAATGGAACCGGCCAAGACGATCTCCTGAAAGCGCGCTACAGGCACGTCACCTATGGCCGCGCCCCGGCCGGCACAAGTCGCGAGTCGTTCGCATGTCCGATAAATTCGACTGGCTGAAACCGCATGGCGAGCCGTGGGGCGTCACCAGCGCCAAGGTGGTCTACGACAATCCGTGGATCAATGTGACGGAGCACCAGGCTGTCGCGCCGACCGGACATCCGGCCCTGTATGGCAAGGTCAGCTTCAAGAACCAGGCGATCGGCGTCGTGCCGCTGCATGCCGACGGCACGGTGACCCTGGTCGGCCAGGCGCGCTTTCCGCGCGGCAACTACAGCTGGGAGATTCCCGAGGGCGGGGCGCCGATGGGCGAGGATCCGCTGGACGGCGCCAAGCGCGAACTGGCCGAAGAGGTGGGGCTGGTCGCGGCCGACTGGCGCCCGATCCTGACCATGGAGCTCTCCAACTCGATCAGCGACGAGGTCGCCCATGGCTTCCTGGCGCTCGACCTTTCATCCACCAAGGCCGAGCCGGACGAGACCGAGGACCTGGCCGTGGCCCGCGTGCCGTTCGCGCAGGCGCTGGATGCGGCGGTCGCTGGGCGAATGCCCGACTCGTTGACGGTGGCGTTACTGCTCCGGGTGCACCATATGGCGGTCGTGGGCGAGTTGCCGGCCGATCTGGCCGCGCTCGTCCTGGCGCGTTAACGGCGCGCCGCCTGTTCGGCTGGAGCGTTTTGAATAAATATGCTCTAGTCTCCGCTGGGAAGGGAGAGCCCCGTGGCCAAGCACCTCGAAGTCGTGACCGAGCGCGCCGCGCCGCCCGTCTGGGCCGCGCTGCGCAACCAGGCCGAACATGCCGCCAAGGCCGAACCGGCCCTGGCCTCGCTGCTCAACGCCGTGATCCTCAGCCACGACAACCTGGCCGACGCCCTGACCTTCCAGCTGGCCCGCAAGCTGGGCGACCAGGAAATGCGGGCCATGACCGCCCGCGAATTCGCCGCCGAGGCCTTCGAAAGCGACCCGGCCCTAGTGGCCGCCGCCGAGGCCGACCTGCGCGCGGTGTTCGAGCGCGACCCGGCCACCAAGGGCTATGTCCAGCCGTTCCTGTTCTTCAAGGGCTTCCTGGCCCTGCAGACCCACCGCGTCTCCCACTGGCTGTGGGAGAACAACCGCGAGACCCTGGCCTTCTACCTGCAAAGCCGCGCCAGCGAGGTCTTCCAGGTCGACATCCACCCGGCCTCGCGCGTGGGCGCGGGCGTGTTCATCGACCACGGCACCGGCATCGTCATCGGCGAGACGGCGGTCGTGGGCGACGACGTCTCGATGCTGCACGGCGTGACCCTGGGCGGCACCGGCGCCGAACGCGGCGACCGCCACCCCAAGATCGGCAAGGGCGTGCTGCTGGGCGCGGGCGCCAAGGTGCTGGGCAACATCCAGATCGGCGACTACGCCAAGGTGGCCTCGGGCTCTGTGGTGCTGAAGCCCATCCCGGCCCACTGCACGGCCGCCGGCGTGCCGGCCCGCATCGTCAACTGCCCCACCTGCGAAGAGCCGGCCCGGACCATGGACCACACCCTGGCCGACGTGGTGTACGACTACGTGATCTGAGGGCTCCGCCCTCCCGTAGACAGTCCTTTTCTTCCGTAAAATCCCCGCGAAGGCGGGGACCCAGGCGTTTTATCGTCAAGCGCCGTTGATTGCACAAAAAGCCTGGGCCCCCGCTTTCGCGGGGGTTTTACGGTTATGGTTGATGCTCAGCGACACGCCGCCAGCCGCGCCGTCTCCAGCCTCGGTTCAGGCCTCACTGTCATTCCGTAGACCGCCAGCGCCCACAGCGCCGCGACCGCCGCCCATTGGGCCGGCGTGATTTTCCGCTGTCTGTCCATGCCCTCGCTTATCCGGCGGTTGCTCCGGCGCGGCTAACGACTTATCGGTCGAGGTCTGTGAGGTTTCGTCACATGGCCCGACGTCCGCTGCCGCCGCTGAACGCCCTGCGCGCCTTCGAGGCCTTCGGCCGGCGCGGCCGCATGACCCTGGCGGCCGACGAGCTGTGCGTCACCCACGGCGCGGTCAGCCGGCAGATCCGCCAGTTGGAGGACCATCTCGGCGTCGCCTTGACCGAGGGGCCGCGCAACCGCCTGACCATGACCGAGCAGGGGCTGAAGCTGGCCCAGGGCCTGACCAGGGCCTTCGACATCCTGGACGAGGTCGTGCCGCGTCCGCCCGAGGACGAACCGCGTCCGACCGTGGTCTCTTGCCTGCCGACCTTCGCGATGAAGTGGCTGATCCCGCGCCTGCCCGACTTCCTGGAGCGCTTTCCCGACACGCCGGTGCGGGTGGCCGAGTCCAATGGTCCGTTCGATTTTCGCGCCGACGGGATCGACCTGGCCATCCGCATGCGCGATCCCGACGGCCCGCCGTCGCCCGACAGCGAGGCGACGGCCTTCCTCGACACCCATGTCGGTCCGGTCGTGGCGCCGGACCTGGCCGCGCGGGCCGCGAGCATCGAGGGGCTGCTGTCCCTGCCGCGCCTGCATACCCGCACTTTCCTGCACGGCTGGGACCAATGGGCCGGCCGAGCGGGCGTCGCCCTGCCGCCGGCCGGGCTGGTGCGCGAGTTCGACCATTACTTCTACATGATCGAGGCCGCGGCGGCGGGGCTGGGCGTGGCCATGGTTCCGCACGCCTTCGTCGAGCGCGACCTGGCGGCCGGCCGGCTGGTCGCGCCGCTGGGCATGGTTCCCGAGCCTACCTTGCTTTGCGCCCTGACGCCCCGTTCGGGAGCTTCGCGCGGAGCGCGGCGGTTCCGGGACTGGCTGGTCGAGCAGGGCCGGGCCTCGTCGCCACCGCCGTTTTCTCAACAGACCTGAGCGGCGTCTCGCGCAAAAGGCCTTACACTTTGCGCCGTGGACCTCTAGTTTCCCGCCATTCCGCCCCACGGGGGCGAAAGACCACCAACGAGATCAGGAGCCCCCCGTGGACGCCGCCGCCATCGCCAAGCTCGAAGCCCACCTGAAGCGCACCTTCGGCAACCCCCACATCGCCGTGAAGGCCCGTCCGAAGCAAAAGGACTCGGCCGAGGTCGAAGTGAAGGGCGAGTTCATCGGCGTCGTCTTCCAGGACGAGGACGAGGACGGTTCGTACATGTTCGAGATGGCCATCCTGGCCGAAGACCTCGACTAAGCCTTTCGCCTGTTCAGGCAGGAAGCGGCCGCTCCGGTTTTCCGGGGCGGCCGTTTTCGTTTCGGCATATCCCTCCGCGAAATCCCCGCTTTCGCGGGGGTTTTACGGAGAAGGCGGGTTCAGGCCGCCATCGCCTTCACCTCGCGACGGATCAGCAGCGAGGCGCCCGCCGCGATCAGGGCGGCCGCGCCCGCCAGGACGAAGGCCTGGACGTACTGGCCCTGGGCGGCGCGGATCATGCCCGCGCCCACCGCCGCCGTCGCCGCGCCCAACTGGTGGCCGGCGGCGATCCAGCCGAACACGATCGGGCCGTCGCGGTCGCCGAAGGCCTGGGTGGCCAGGCGCGCGGTGGGCGGCACGGTGGCGATCCAGTCCAGGCCATAGAACACCGCGAACACCGACAGGCTGACGATCGAGAAGTCCGAATACGGCAGGTAGATCAGCGAGAGGCCGCGCAGGGCGTAGTAGACGAAGAGCAGCTTGCGCGGGTCGTAGCGGTCGGTCAGCCAGCCCGACGCCGTGGTGCCGAAGAGATCGAACAGGCCCATCAGGGCCAGGAGCCCGGCGGCGCGGACCTCGGGCATGCCCCGATCGCCGCAGAAGGCGATCATGTGCACGCCGATCAGGCCGTTGGTGGTCAGGCCGCAGATGAAAAAGCCCAGGAACAGCAGCCAGAAGGTGCGGGTCCTGGACGCGCGCGCCAGGGCCCCGAACGCGCCGGCCAGGGCATTGGACGCCGAGCCGCGCGGCGGTTCCTCCCAGTCCTCGCCCGCGCCGAACGGCTTGTGGCCGATGTCGGACGGCCGCTCGGGGATCAGCAGCCAGGCGATCGGGGCCATGATGGCGGCGACGGCGGCCACCGTCAGCACCACCGGGCGCCAGCCGCCGTGCTCGGCGATGAAGGCCATGGCCGGCAGGAAGATCAGCGAGCCGGTGGCCGTCGCGGCCGTCAGCAGGCCCAGCATCAGGCCGCGCCGCTCGACGAACCAGCGATTGACGATGGTCGCGCCCAGCACCATGGCCACCGCGCCGCTGCCGAAGCCGGCCAGCACGCCCCAGGTGGCGACGTAGTGCCAGCTCTGCGTCATGAAGGCCGACAGGCCCGTGGAGGCGGCCATCAGCACCAGGGCCAGGCTCACCGTCTTGCGCACGCCGAACGACTGCATCAGGGCGGCGGCGAAGGGACCGGTCAGGCCATAGAGGAAGATGCCGATCGCCGCGGCCAGCGAGATCGAGCCCCGGTCCCAGCCGAAGCTCTTTTCCAGCGGCAGGATCAGCACGCCCGGCGCGGCTCGAAGGCCTGCGGCCGCCAGCAGGGCCAGGAAGGTCACGCCGGCCACCACGAAGGCGTAGTTACGGCCGAAGGGGCGACGGATCGTGGCCATGGAGCGCCTCGCTCAGGAAGAATGTAACCGATCGGTACGGGTCTTGATGGCGTTGTACGTACCGGTTAGTAACATCGTCAAGAGGCCTTCTTTCCGATGACGAAATCCGACGCCGACGCCCCCCTGCATCTCCAGCCCTACGGGCCAGGCCCCCGTGCGGCCGAGAAGATCTTCGAGACGGCCCGCGACCTGTTCTACCGCGAAGGCATCCGCGCTGTCGGCGTCGACGAGATCGTCAGCAAGGCGGGGGTGACTAAGCCCAGCCTCTATCGCAGCTTCAAGTCCAAGGACGACCTGGTCGCCGCCGTGCTGCGCGAGGTGGAGGAGGGCTTCTGGGACCGCTTCAAGTCGGCCGAGGACGCCTTTCCCGGCGACCCCAGGGCCCAGATGGTCGCCTATTTCGAGGGGCTGGCCGCGCGCTCGGTCGGTGACGACTATCGCGGCTGCGCGCTCAGCAACGCCGCGGTGGAGTATCCCGACCGACAGCACGTGGGTCGCATGGTCTCGCAGGCCCACAAGGAGCAGCTGCGCAAACGCCTGCGCGCCAAGGCCGGCGAGATGGGGGCGAGCGATCCGAAGGCGCTTGGCGACGCCTTGCTGCTGCTGATCGAGGGGGTCTTCACCTCCAGCCAGATGTTCGACGGCGACGACAAGCCGGCCATGGCCAGCGTCGGCGCGGTGAAGGCCCTGATCGCGGCGTACTGCCCGTGAGCCATCCCCTCGACCGCCCCGTCTGGTCCAGCCTGTCCGGCCGGCAGGCCAGCCTCGCCATTTCGCGCGGCGGGGCCTTGCGGATGGATCCTGATTTCGGCCTGTTCGCCGCCGTCGCCGACGAGGCGCCGGAGACCCTGGAAGCCTTGGGCGCGCTGGTGCGCGCGCATGGAAACAGCGGCCTGGTGGAGCTTTCGCCGCCGCCGCCGGTTCCGGGGACGACCGTGCTGTCCAGCGCCCTGTGCTGGCAGATGGCGGCGGAGGCGATCACGCCGCTGAAGCCGCTGGATTTCGAGATCGTCCCCCTGGGCGAGGCCGACGCGCCAGAGATGCTGACCCTGGCGACCCTGACCAAGCCCGGTCCGTTCTTCTCGCGCACCCACGAGCTGGGCGCGTTCGTCGGCGTGAAGGTCGGCGGCGAGCTGGCGGCCATGGCCGGCGAGCGGATGCGGCCAAGCGGCTTCACCGAGGTCAGCGGCGTCTGCACCCGACCCGATTTTCGCGGCAAGGGCTACGCCGCCGGCCTGATGGCGCACGTGGCCGGGGCGATCCTGGCGCGGGGCGAGACGCCGTTCCTGCACAGCTACGCCGACAACGCCGGGGCCAACGCGCTCTACCGGGCTCTGGGTTTCGAGCGCCGGGCGGACGTCTGGTTCACGGTGCTGGCCCCGGAGTAGGCCAGAGCTTCCGTCCCCAAACGAAAAGACCCCGGAAGGCGCTGGCCGTCCGGGGTCTTTGTTGTTCAGTGGAGAGAGACCGATCAGGCCTCTTCCATCTTCCGCGCCTGGATCCGGCACCAGCCGTAGAGGCCGGCGACCACCACGGCCGCGACGATGATGGCGATGATCATCCCCAGGTGCTCGGGCGGCGGATTGGCGATGGCCAGGGGCGCGCCCTTGTTGGTCGAGACGATCAGCAGGGCCAGGGCCACGTTGAACAGGCTCTCGCCGACGATGAAGCCCGAGGCGATCAGCACGCCCAGGCGCTTGGCGACCTCGGCCTTGCGGTCCTTGGAGACCACGCGCTCGAAGATCCAGCCGGCGACGGCGCCGACGACCACCGGGGCGGTCACGGCGCTGGGCAGGTAGATGGCTAGGCCCACGCCCAGCGGCGGCAGGCTGAAGCGGTCCTTGCTGGCGCGGCGCAGGACGATGTCGACCACGACGAGCGCCAGGCCGATCAGGGCGCCGACGCCCAGCAGGTCCCATTGCAGGTTATGGCCGATGACGCCCTTGGCCAGGGTCGAGATCAGCGTCGCCTGCGGCGCGGCCAGGGGCTCGGCGCCGGGCACGACATTGAGGTTCGGCGCGCCGACGAAGCCGTTCGACTTGGCCAGCAGGTCGAGCACGAACGGGATGACCGTCGCGCCCGAGAGCACGCCGATCACCAGGGCCGACTGCTGTTTCCACGGGGTGGCGTCGACCAGCTGGCCGGTCTTCAGGTCCTGCAGGTTGTCGTTGGCCACCACGGCCACGGCCAGGACGGTGGCGGTGACGTAGAGGGCGAAGGCGACCAGGGCCTTGGCGGCGTCCGGGCCGATCAGGCCGCGGCCGATGGCCCCGACCAGCAGCGAGGCGCCCAGCACGGTCAGGATGGCGATGCCCGAGACCGGGCTGTTGGACGAGCCGATCAGGCCGGCCATGTAGCCGCAGACGGCGGCGGCCAGCAGGCCGGCGAACACCAGATAGGCGACGGCGGCGATGGTCAGCGGCAGGGCGAGAGCGCCGGCCGGACCGCCCAGGGCGAAGGCGGCCAGCAGCCAGCCGGCCGGGGCCAGCAGGGCGATCGACACCAGGCCGACGACGAACAGCGGGATGTCCTGCTCGACGCGCGGCAGGTCGCCGCCGCCCGAACGGCGGGCCTTGCCGGCCTCGAAGGCCGAGACCAGGCCGCGCCAGATCGGCACGACCAGCTTGCCCAGGGTCCAGATGGCGGCCGCGCCGATGACGCCGGCGCCCAGGAAGCGCACCTTGGTGGCCCAGACGGTCAGGGCGTGGTCGGCGACGCTGGCGCCGGCCTCGGCCGGGAACACGCCGGTCAGGATCGGCACCAGCACGGCCCAGGCGATGAACAGGCCGGTGAACATGGCGATGCCGACGGTGATGCCCATCAGGTGGCCCGCGCCCATCAGGGCCAGCGAGCTGGACGCGCCGATGCCGGTCGCGCCCTTGCCGACCTTGACGAAGGCGGCGACCTCGGCGGCGAAGATCTTGGCCGCGCCCAGCGCGGCGAAGGCGGCCGACGCCAGGGTGCCGGCGATCACGGCCCACAGGCCCGCCTTGCCCTCGGCCGCGCCTTCACGCGAACCCGAACCGACCTTCAGCACCTCGGCGGCGGCGACGCCTTCCGGGTAGGGCAGGGGCGAGTTGGTGACCAGCGCCCGGCGCAGCGGGATCGTGTACATCACGCCCAGGATGCCGCCGACGGCGCAGATGCCGAAGGTGGCCAGGAACGGGATGTCCGACCACCAGCCGATCATCAGCAGGCCCGGCAGCACGAAGATCACCGACGACAGCGTGCCCGCGGCCGAGGCGATCGTCTGGACGATGTTGTTTTCCTGGATGGTCGAGGTGCGGAAGAACCGCAGCAGGGCCATCGAGATCACCGCGGCCGGGATCGAGGTGGCGAAGGTCAGGCCGACCTTCAGGCCCAGATAGACCTGGGCGGCCGTGAAGACGACGGTGATGAGGATGCCCAGTATCACGCCGCGGAGCGTGAACTCCGAGCGCAGGGCGGCGGTGATATCGGACATGCGGGTTCCGCAAACAGTTAAGGCGGCCGGACCTTGCCGTCCGACCGCCTCATACTCAACCCCGGAAGGGCATATGCTGTTACAAAATCACAGAATTAGGGTCACAGAACGCCCAGCATCTCGGCCACGAGGGGGTGGCGGACGATGTCGCGGTCTTCCAGGCGGACGACGGCGATGTTGGACATCTGCTCGAAGCGGTCGGCCACGTCGCCCAGGCCCGAGATCCCCGGCAGCAGGTCCGACTGGTTCGGGTCGCCCGTCACCACCATGGTCGAGTGCCAGCCCAAGCGCGTCAGCAGCATCTTCAGCTGCATGTAGGTGCAGTTCTGGGCCTCGTCGATCACCACGAAGGCGTTGTTCAGCGTGCGGCCGCGCATGAAGCCGACCGGGGCGATCTCGATGGCGCCCTCGGCCATCAGGGCCCGCATCCGCTTGACCGAAAGGCGATCGGTCAGGGCGTCGTAGAGCGGCCGCAGATAGGGGGCCAGCTTGTCTTCCATGTCGCCCGGCAGGTAGCCGATCGACTCCCCGGCCTCGACGGCGGGGCGGGACAGGACGATGCGGTTGACCCGGCCGGCCTCGAGCGCCTCGACGGCCTTGGCGATGGCCAGATAGGTCTTGCCGGTGCCGGCAGGGCCCAGGGCCAGGACCAGATTCTTGGAATCCATGGCCTCCATCAGCTGCGCCTGGCCTGGCGATTTCGGTTTTATCGTCTTGATGTAGCTCTGATCCCTGGGCGCGTTGTCGGCGTCGCCTAGGGGCGACCAGCCGCCGCGATGCTCCACCGGCAGGCGACGCACCTTGGCGTCGTCGTCGTAGCGGCCGTCGGCGCCTTCGCGCACCATCCGCTTCAGGGCTCGCTTGGTCATCAAAGCCTCCATTCAGGCATGAAAAAAGGACGAGGCCGTAAGGCGTCGTCCTTGGATCGATGGGCGGAGCAGAAGACGGAGCCGCAGGCGCGGCCGGGCGGCTCGGTGGAGCCCCAGGAAGGCGGTGCTGTACGCCGGAACGCCGAACGCAAGACCCTGTTCTCCGTCGTCAGGAGGCCGCGGTCGGTATGGTCCGCGGCGGATACGGAAGGAAAGTCTCCCGATGAAGGGATGTTCCATGCCGAATCACCGGATTTACAATGGGGTGATTATGGTTTCTGAGCGATTAAGTTTTTGCGTGGCGAAAGAACACGGGGTGCACGGATGACTGTCTATTCGTTGGGCGATATCGCGCCGGATCTTCCGCCGCAGGACGAATATTGGATCGCCCCGACCGCCAGCGTGATGGGCAATGTCGTGCTCAAGCAGAACGCCAGCGTCTGGTGGGGCGCGGTGCTGCGCGGCGACAACGACCCGATCACCATCGGCGAAAACAGCAACATCCAGGACGGTTCGGTGCTGCACACCGACGCCGGGATCCCGCTGACCATCGGCGCCAACGTCACGGTCGGCCACATGGTCATGCTGCACGGCTGCACGATCGGCGACGGCTCGCTGATCGGCATCGGCTCGATCATCCTCAACGGCGCCAGAATCGGGAAGAACTGCCTGATCGGGGCCGGCGCCCTGATCACCGAGGGCAAGGAAATCCCCGACAACTCGATGGTGGTCGGCGCCCCTGGCAAGATCATCCGCGAGGTCAGCGAGCACCAGGCGATGATCCTGCAGGCCTCGGCCCTGCATTATGTGCAGAACTGGAAGCGCTATCGCGCCGGCTTGAAGGCGCTTTGAGGCAGGCGATCTGAGATGAAAAGCGCAGGAGCGCCGCCCGGAGGGGGGGGATGGGCGGCGCTCCTGTCAGACCCGCGCAAGGGGCTTGAGCGCGGGGCCTTCTCACGACGGCGGCGGGACTGTCGCCGGCGTGGAAGTCGGATGGACCGGGAAGGCGCTCTCCACGAAGCCGCCGGTCGATCTGATAACCGGCATGATGTCGGTCGGCCCTTCCGATCGGATTAAGGTTGAGTTCGCGCAAAATCAGTAACGACGTTCTATGGTTTCCCGGAGCGACGCTCGGGCGGAAACCCCGTCGTCCAAGCCAAGGTTCGCCGGGCTCGCCTTATGGGCGAGTTGTCTTCGTATTTTCCGGATAGAACGAGGCCGGCCGGAATCTTTTCGCCTTTTCCGCGAGCCGCTCGGGTCTCCTGAAGGCTCGGCCTGCGGCAATATGACCAGAAGGCCGCCGTGGGCTTTCGCGGTTCGCGAGCGCCTGGGCATTTGTTGAGGGATCGGGCCGCGCCCGGCGTATTGTCCTGTCGAGAGCCAGGGAAACCGACATGAGCGAACAGCTCGACCATTTGATCGAAGCGATGCGGCGCCAGCCGCAGGCCCGGCTGGACGGCCTGGAGGGGCGGGTCTGGGCGCGGATCGACGCCCAGCGCCAGCCCTCCGGGATGCTGCTGACGCCGCTGCGCGCCGCCGCGGTGGTGGCCGCCCTGGGGATCGGCATGATCGGCGGCATCCTCGCCACGACCTCGACGACGAGCAGGCCGGTCGAGATCGCGGCCTTCTCGGTCGACGCCCATCTGGCGCCGTCGACCCTGCTGGACGGCCGGTGATGGCGGTTTCGCGCGGCGCGGTGCTGACCGTGGTGCTGGCCCTGGCGGCCGGGATCGGCGGCGGCTGGCTCGGCTCGGGCCATCTGTTTCCCAAGCGCGAGGCGCCGTCGCTGCACGACGTCGTCCACAACGAGCTGAAGCTGACTGGCGAGCAGGATCGCCGCATCGAGGCCCTGGAGCAGGACTTCGCCGTGCGCCGACGCGCGCGGGAGGCCGAGCTGCGGGCCGCCAACGCCCAGCTGGCCGCCGCCATCCAGGCCCGTCATGAATATACGCCCGAGGTCGCCGCGGCGGTCGAGCGCTTCCATGTCGCGATGGGGACCCTGCAGAAGGAGACCGTCGAGCACGTGCTGGCCATGCGCAAGGAGCTGACCCCGGCGCAGGCGGCCAAGTTCGATCGTCGCGTCAGCGAAGCGCTCACGCCCGAGACCCCGTGACCCCGCCATCGGGCGACGACGAGGACGGCGCGCTGGCCCGCAGGGCGGCGCGGGGCGACGACCTCGCCTTCAGCCTGCTCATGCGCCGTCACAAGGGCAGGCTCCACGCCTTCGCCCGGCGTCACCTGGGCGACGCCGACGCGGCCCTCGACGTCGTGCAGGAAAGCTTCGTCGCCGCCTGGAAGGCGCTGGACCGCTACGATCCCGCACGCCCGTTCTCGACCTGGCTGGCCGCCATCGTCCTGAACAAGTGCCGCGATCGCGGCCGGCGCCTGAAGGTGCGGCGGCTGATCCTGGGCGAGCGCTCGATCGACGCCCCGGGAACTCCGGACTACGCCGACCCGGCGGCGGGGCCGGAGACGCAGGCCCTGCGCGCGGAGCAGATGGCGCGGTTGGAGCGGGCGATCGCGCGGCTTCCCGACCAGCTGAAGGAGCCGCTGATCCTGACCAGCCTGGAGGGGCTGTCCCAGCAGGAGGCGGCCGATCTGCTGAAGGTCAGCGCCAAGGCGGTCGAGACCCGCGTCTACCGGGCCCGCCGGCGGCTGGCCGAATGGCTGGCCGAGGCCTGAAACATTTTGCCGCGAGGCTGAGGGAAGGGCGCGTTGGGCGCGTAGCATGGGACAAGACCGCGTCGCGCCCGAAGGGGCGCTCCCCCGGCGCGCCGTACGAAGGACTGACATGCGTATCCCCAGCGGGGCCCTGGACCGCCGCCGTTTCCTGCAATCCCTGGCGGTCCTCGGCGGCGGCGCGGCGCTGGCCGAGCTGCTGCCCGCCTGGGCGCGCACCGCGCAGGCGGCCGAGCGCTCGCCCGCGGCGCTGAGCGGCGAGGATATCCGGCTGACGATCGGCCACACCTCCATCTCGGTGGACGGCCGCGCCAGCCATGCGGTGACGATCAACGGAACCGTGCCCGGACCGCTGATCCGGCTGAAGGAGGGCCAGACCGTCCGGCTGCACGTCAGCAACGGCCTGGAGGAGGAGACCTCGATCCACTGGCACGGCCTGCTGGTGCCGTTCGAGATGGACGGCGTGCCTGGCGTCAGCTTTCCGGGGATCAAGCCGGGCGAGACCTTCGTCTACGAGTTCAAGGTCAGGCAGTCGGGGACCTTCTGGTACCACAGCCACTCGGGCCTGCAGGAGCAGGTCGGCCACTACGGCCCGATGATCATCGATCCGGCCGGCGAGGACCCCGTCGCGTTCGACCGCGAGCATGTCGTGGTGCTGTCGGATCACAGCCACGTCCACCCGCACCAGATCTTCCGCCGGCTCAAGCAGCAGAGCGGCGCCTTCAACTATCAGCGCCAGACCATCGCCGGCCTGCTGAAGGGCAAGGATCAGACACTGGCCGAGCGCCTGGAATGGGGCCGGATGCTGATGGACCCGACCGACATCTCCGACGTCACCGGGGCGGCCTACACCTTCCTGATCAACGGTCGTGGCCCCCAGGACAACTGGACGGGCCTGTTCGCGCCCGGCGAGCGGGTGCGGCTGCGGTTCATCAACGCCGCCGCCCAGTCGGTGTTCAACGTCCGCATTCCGGGGCTGAAGCTGACCGTGGTCGCCGCCGACGGCCAGCACGTGCGGCCCGTCGAGGTCGACGAATTCCAGATCGGCAATGCCGAGACCTACGACGTCATCGTCCAGCCGGTCGAGGACAAGGCCTTCACCATCGTCTCGGAGTCGGTCGACCGCTCGGGCCTGGGGCGCGCCACGCTAGCGCCGCGACCGGGGATGAGCGCCGAGGTCCCGCCCGTGCGCAAGCGGCCCCTGGCCAACATGCGCGACATGGGCATGGAAATGGGGGGCATGGACCATGGCGACATGGACATGTCGATGCGCAATCCCGACAACGCCCCGCAGGTCCCGCTCGGCCCCGGCGTGCAGATGCTGGCGCCGATGGCGGCGGACCGCACCGGCGAACCCGGCCAGGGCCTGGCGGACGCCGGCCACCGGGTGCTGGTCTATCGCGACCTCGTGGCGCTGGAGCCCAATCCCGACCAGCGCGCGCCGGAACGGTCGATCGAGATCCACCTGACCGGCAACATGGAACGCTTCATGTGGGGCTTCGACGGCCGCAAGTTCAGCGACAGGCCGCCGCCCTACGCGTTCCGGCACGGCGAGCGCGTGCGGGTCGTGCTGGTCAACGACACCATGATGGCCCACCCGATCCACCTGCACGGCCACTATTTCGAGCTGGCCTTCGGTCCCCCCGGGCGCATGCCGCGCAAGCACACGGTGATCGTGCTGCCGGGCGGCCGGGTCGCCTTCGACTTCACCGCCGAGACCGGCGACTGGGCCTTCCACTGCCACATGCTCTACCACATGCACGCGGGGATGTTTCAGGTCTTCAGCGTGCGGGACGGCCAGGGGGAGGGCGCGCGATGAAGGCCGCCCTGATCGCCCTGCTGCCGGTGCTGTGGGCCGGCCCGGCCCTGGCGCAGCACGACCATCACGCGCCGGCTCCGGCCGATCCGCACGCGGGTCACGACATGAGCGCGACGTCGGCGGCTCCGCAGGCCGCGCCCGACCCCCACGCCGGCCACGACATGGGCGCGATGGCGCCCGAACCGTCGCCCGAACCGTCGACGGAGCCGCCGTCGCTTCCCGACCGCGAGACCGCCGCCCCGCCGCCGCCGACCGACCACCTCGCCGACCGGATCTTCGATCCCGCCGCGATGGAGCGGGCGCGGGCGGTTCTGCGCCAGGAGCACGGCGGAGCCCAGGCCTCGCAGGTGATGCTCAGCCTCTTCGAATACCGGGCCGGGTCCGGCGCCGACGGCTATCACTGGGCCGGCGAGGCCTGGTTCGGCGGCGACATCGACCGGCTGGTGATCAAGTCGGAAGGCGAGGGCGACCGTCACGGCGTCGAGAGCGGCGAGGTGCAGGCGCTCTATTCGCGGGCGATGGGTCTCTATACCGACCTGCAGGTCGGCGTCCGCCAGGACCTGGAGCCCAGGTCGCGCACCTATGCGACCGTGGGGTTCGAGACCCTGTTGCCCTACTGGATCGAGGCCGAGGGCGCGGTCTTCGTGTCCAGCAAGGGCGACGTCCTGGCCCGGGCCGAAGGCGCGATCGACTGGCGCCTGACCCAGCGCCTGATCCTGCAGCCACGCGCCGAGGTCAACTTCGCCGCCCAGGACGTTGCCGAGACCGGCACGGGCTCGGGCCTGTCCGACGCCGAACTGGGCCTTCGCCTCCGCTACGAGGTGCGGCGCGCGTTCGCGCCCTATGTCGGCGTCGCCTGGGGTAGGCGCTTCGGGCGCACCGCCGACTACGCGCGCGCCGCCGGGGAAGAGGTTTCAGACACCAGCGTGGTGCTGGGCCTGCGGGCCTGGTTCTAGCGCCCGACAGTCATTGGTTCACGGAGTAAGCTCATGAAAGTTCTCGCCATCGCCGGCGGCCTCGCCGCCCTGGTCCTTCTCGCCCAGCCGGCCGTCGCCCAGACCGACGACCACGCCGGTCATGTGGGCCATGCCGCCCCCGCCGCGGCCTCGGCGATCGAGGCCGTCGGCGTGGTGCGCGCCGTCAACGCCAAGGCCGGCAAGGTCACCCTGGCGCACGAGGCGATCCCCGCCCTCAAGTGGCCGCCGATGACCATGGCCTTCAAGGTCGCCGATCCGGCCCTGCTCAAGGATCTCGCGGTCGGGACCAAGGTCCGCTTCAAGCTGGACGGCCAGACGATCGTAGGTCTGACCGCGCTCTAGGCTGGAGCGCCGTCACGTCACTTGGTCTCGTTTTTCTTCTTCTTTCCTTGGTCGTGATGCCACTTGATGGAGAAGAACATGCCAACTCCCAGCACCAGGATTTTGAGCGGGAAGAAAACGATAGGAAACCAATCTACCCAAGTCACAATGATGCTCCAGGATGGCATCGAAAACGGATGCGCATCGTTTTGCCGAGGAATGGGCAGCCTACCAATTTTGTTCGTTTGAGCGTCGTGGACAAAGTGTCCAAGCACGACAGTCGGTTTGATGCTGATCATGCACCTCGGAGCGAGCGCGGGCTGAGCGCCCTCGATCGCAACGCGTCATGTGATTTTCCGCGCCGCGGCGAATAGTCCAGATCATGGCCGCGACGGCCTTCTCGGCGGCCCCGTCAGTGAGCGGAGCGTCGCTGCGCAGTCCCGCCGCGAGACTGCGCAGTCGCCCGCAATTCAAGCCCTGGCCAACATGCTGGCCGTCTTGCCGTCATACTGGCCGCCGAAGCTGGTCTTCAGGTGGGCCATGATCGTCCCGACGTTGGCGTCGGGGTTCTTGGCCCGAAAGTCGTTGATGGCCTCGCGCAGTTCCGATTCCGTCATCTGCTTTGGGCCATACGAGGACAGGATCGCCAGTTCGGTTTCAGCCGCCTTGGTCCGCTCGTCCACCTTCGACGTATCACCACCGGCTTCGACCAGGCGCGCGCGTTCGGTCGCGAGATTTTCCAGCGTCAGCTTCGTGTTCTTCAAGAACTTGGCGACGGTTGCGACAACCTTTTCGTCAGTGACTTCCGTCACGCCGCGCTTGAATTCCTCGGTCGTGATCTGCGTAGCTTCGCCGATCAACGTGGTGAGCAGGTCAGCCTTCAGACGGTCGTTCAGCTTGCGCGCCGCTAGTTGGTCAGATTTGAGCTCGTCGAGCAAAGCCATGTCGTCGTCCTTTCAGTTCACTCTATCGATAGCGCCGTAGTGCATGGTGACCCCAGCTCTTCAAGAGCACGGGCGAGGCGTCAGTCACGAGGCGTTATCCGGGCTAAATCCCCCGCCTCGTCAGCGCGACGATCCTGTATATCTCGGACAGGGCAGGGGGCGCATGGCTGAACGCATTTCGATGCCGGCCCACTTGCGCGACGAGGTCGCGCCGGAGGGCCGGGGCGTCGGCGTTTCCGCATATGGCCGCTTCTGCGGTGGGCGAGCCGCGGACCAGGCGGGGCGGCAACATGCAGCGCCTCTCATTATTGACAGCCTAAGCCTGTTTTGGGGACAGCTCTAACCTGTACCGACAACGTCTGTCGGTACAGGTTAGAGTGGGCCGACTAAGTCACTGAAGTTTCTTGGCGCGGCAAAATCCACAATTTGAGGACAAAACCTATCATTGTCCCCTCTCGTGGGCTTTCAGCCTAACTTTGTCCCCGCCGAGCAACTGCGACGTCAGGCATATCCTCAATGCGCGTTGATGGTCCGCGATAGGCGGGTGATGAAGCGAACAGCTTTGAGAAATGCTCTTCGACAGCTTGACGAGCCCAGAACGGACCCAACGTTTGCACGGTGCCTTGTTTCTCCAGGAGTGCTTCCGCAGCCTTGTTCGAGATCCGCCATCGCCGGCTCACTTCACGAAGGCTGATGAAATCTCTTCCAAAGGCCTCGACCTGGGCGTGGGGTACGGATTGGCGCCCAGGGTTGGCGAACAAATATCTCTCGGTGAAAAGCCAGGCCAAATCGCTTGCAGAGCAGTTCAAATACCGCTGCGTCTCGATCCGGCTTAAGTCACCGAGCCGACCGAAAATTTCGCTCCTCGCCGGGATTTCCAGCAAGTTCGGATACCGTTCAGCCAGAAGCTCCTCGGCAAACTGTCGTGGGACGGTAAGCCGCTGGAACCGCAGGCGCGCATCCATTTCGGCGCCCAGCCCGCCGGGCATGCGTCCATCCAGCGCGGCTTCGAGAACCTTTCCCCAAGGCTTCTCGCGTCCGCCCACGCCGCTGAAGACATCCTCTAAGGCGATGCTATCTGGCAAAGGTGGTCCCAGCACCTCCGCCACCTGTCCGACAAACCGGAGCACGCTGGTGCGATCTAACTGGAAGCCGGGGTAGAGCAATTTCACTATTGGCTCTGTACAAGGTTCGAGGAACCCCAAGCTCACCAATTGCTCCATCCCGGACAGAGGTAAGTCGTAGCTCTGAGCGAATTCTGCGGGCGTCATGTACTGGCGAAGGCTGATCTGGAGAGAATGGACCTCAGAGGCTGCAATCCAACCAATACGCCGAGCTCCCACGCGCCGAGGTAGCGGTTGGGCCAAGTGGGCGGCGATCACCTCGCTAAACTCGGAATGGGAAATCCCAAGCCAGGCGGCTGAACGATCAAACGTCCACTCGCCGTCTCGCTCCTGGATTCTGGGTGTACGCACAGAGCCGTAGTGGCCTACTTCAGCGAGATCGACCATCGACAGTAGCAGCGCCTTTTGGACGCCGGTCTTTTCCTTGCCCCGGCGACGTAGCTTCAAGAAGAGCGGTAAAATCCGGGGATCGCCCTCATTCGAACCCTCCTTTGCAACCCTCTCAATTGTGGCCGGATAGTCCAGCAGCGCTCGGCACGCTAGCGCCAGATATAATGTGGCCGCTTCCGCCGAAAAAGCTCGCTCGTCGCGCTCTGGCGCCAACGACCTAGCCACCACGCAAAGGACTTCGAACAGATCGTATGCCGTTAAATCTCGGAACGGTATCGGTAGTCGCGCAATGGCTTTGGCTTTGGTTTCCGGTGTTGGATCGACCAGATCGCAGGCGAAGCTGAGGGTGTCTCGGAGATCCAATGGAACCACCCCTGGGCGAGCTTGCGTGAGATCGAACTCACAGTGCTCGCAGCGATCCACCTGCAAACATCTAGCCCATTCGAGAGCTTTTCCACATGTCGGCGAGGGGCATTGGTCGATCAGATACTCCCAGCTCTCAGGGCAGAAAGGCAGCAGTCTGATCTGCCATCGCGCACGGTGATACGGAGATCGAGCAAGCGAAGCCGGTGAGACACGCCGAGCCACGAACTCAAATCGCCGTCGCTGGAAGGGCAACCCGAAGTACTCGACGACTTCGGGATCGCCGCCGACAGTTGGCTGCAAGATGCGCTGGAGAGACGCGCCCGAAACCCCCAGCACGGCCGATACAGCTGAAATCTCCGCCGCGATCTGATTAGAAACGTTGCGGCTAGCGAAGTGAAGGCCGGCAGCCTCCAAGAGGTCATCCCATTTTCCAAAGCAGTTCCAATCGGCAACCCGCGCCAGGTAGCCGTAAATGCTCTCGTCCCGTATCGGCTGGAGCGGGAAGAGGATCGAGACGCCGCGATTGCGGCGCCTGATCTTCACGGCCATGCTCGGCGTCAAGGCCGCTGCCCCAGGAAGGGATTGGTCTTGCAGAACGCGCCGGGGATTGCCCAGCGGTCGACGGCTTCGGCGAGGTCATGGATTTCCAGACGCGTCGCATCACGGCGCAGCGCGACCTCTAGGGCTATGGAGATAAGCCGTGAAACGCGACCGATCACACCATCCGACACCACATGAAAGCAGCCGAGGACCCATGGATCGTCCAAGCCGGAATGTTTTGAGAGTATCCCTTTCTCCACCATCGCCTGATCGAGAAGTCGCGCGTAGCCACCCAGCAGACGGCGATCGTTGGGGCTTTCAATAACAAGCTTCCTGAAGTCGCGTGGTGCTATGAGGCGACCGTTGAGCTGAAGGTTTCGCTGGAAAAGGTCCTCAGCTTCGTCGGTGCCAAGGAACACGATAGGCACCACTCCATCATCCAAGAGCCGCTTCAGGCTGTCGGTGACGTCTCCCTGATCGGTGCGCCTAGTGTTGAGATGCTGGACCTCGTCTATCATCATCAACTCGGTGTGAAAGCGTTCGAAGCAAGCCTTCACCCGTTTCTTGAGGATCTGCTCGTTGCCCTTTTCGGAATAGTTGTCGCCGAAGAAGTCGAGGATGGACGTCAACAGCTTTTTGGCGGTCGTTGCCCGTTCAAGGGAGACGTAGACGATGGGCACATACGTGTCTGTGCGGGGGTATCGAGCCTCGAAGCGTTGTACGAAATTCTCCGCGGCCGTGCTTTTTCCTGATCCTGAGGGCGCGAGCGTACGCATGCCCTTCTGGGGGCGCCCGCGCGTGGCCCGTCCGAGCTTAATCAGAAAGTCGCACCCTTCGTGAAATTCGGAGTGTGGTGGATAGTTGACGTAGATTGTCTCGAAGGTGGCGACTTTATCCGCGATCTCGTCCCTGTTCACAGTTCGACCTCGCGCCAGTTGGAAACGTCGATGTCGAAATCGGATGCTTGCTCCACTAGCGGGAGCGGTGTCCTGACCTTCTTGCCGGCGCCTTTTCTCGGCCTCGGCTTTTCTTTCGGTGGCCTTGCCGGCCTTGTTGGCGCTTGTCCGCCATCGGCCCGTTTTCCCGCCAATGTCTCGTGCTCGATGACGGGCGCTAGGCCATCATGGCGAGCGGGCGCGTACGCGATGACCGGGATGCCGCTTCCCGGACGCTCGATCTTTGGTTGGGTCAACAGGCGACGCATGGCATTGCGAGCCGCGCCCCGCAGGTGAGGCGCGCTTTCCTCAATGCGGTCGATCAGTTGAGCTCGTGCCAAGATGCGCTGCGTCTCGGTGTTGAAAGCGCTCCCCTTGAGTCTTGCCCACTCTTGGACCTTGCGGTGATGCCAAAGCGACATGCCGGCGGCGTATCGCTCATCAAGGCAGGGCAGGGTCACATAGGCTTTCCGTCGCCTGTTCCAGACGTGGATCTCGGCCAGGTTGGCGGGGTTGTATTTGACCTTGACCGTTACGATCGCCGACCCAATCGCTTGGCCCCGTTTCGGTTCCAAGCCGGCCAAATCCTCCAGTAGTCCGCTAACCCTAGTCTCGTGGTGAAACTGCAGGCCAAATAGCGACACGCCCGAACGTGTAACGCGGCAGGGGTACTTGATCGCCCCCATCATCTTTTCGAGCGCCCGGTCATCACCGATCACGTCGATGCCGTGGGCTTTCATATCCTGCTGCCAAAGCTGGGCGGGCACTGCGCGGATGCCCTTGTGTCTGCTGACGTGGTAGGTGGCTACAGCTTCGTGGATGAGGCTTTCCAACTGCTCGATCGTCAGGACCGCGTCTTTCGAAGGGTCGTAGCCCATCTCGCGCAGCAGATCGGTCTTGAACACCGCTCCAGGCAGCTTGGTGTTCAAGAGCTGGTTCAAGGTTCTGAAGAAGCGCTCGACGATAGCCTTGTGCTTAGGAGACGCGACGGGAGCGAGCCGGATCGTAGTTCCCACATCAGCTGCTGCGTCTTCCAAAGAGGTCCCGGAAAACTCCTTGCCATTGTCGACAACGATCTCGTCAAAGCGACCGAAAATGAATGGCAGGATTGGATACTCTTTAGAGAGCGCAGTGTTATTGGCCTTGGGCCGATTGGCTCGTTTGAGGCACTCCATCACAGAGTAGATTGATGGCGGTTCGAAGCTCAGCACGAAGCCCACAACACAGCGCGTGCGGACATCGATCAGCACCGTCAGCCAGGGGCGCCCAACCGGGAGCATCCAGTTGGTATCGATCACCGCCATCCCATCAAGAAGGGTGTGATCCATGCAGCCTAGGCGCAGAAACCGAGTGGCGGACAGGCCGACGCCGCAGGCCTTGAAGCGGGCTGCAGCCTTCCTGGCTCCGTGCTTTTGCTTATAGCTCTCAAAATTCTCAAGCTTATGAACCTCCAGGCAGAAGGTCTGGTAGGACGGGCGCTTAAGCAGTTGTAACGCCTCCCCCAAGTGCCGCCGCTTGTTGACGTATTCTAGGATCTTGGTGAGCCGGGCGTAGGCATCGACGATGCTCCAGCCAGTACGGGTCCAATACCAAGCCGCGCATCGCTGCATCATCGTCAGGGTAATTTGGGGGAAGCGCCGTTCACGCCCGCCGCGCCCGGTTCTGGCGACCATCTGGTTGAGCGGCCGCTCTCCAGGGGCGCCGCGGCTATTGAGCCAGCGCCTGACCGAACGCGTGGAGGGCTTGGCGCCGAACTCGGCGGCTTTCTCGCCCTGCTCCGACCAGAGCCGTATCAGCGCGAGGGTGATGGCTCTGTCGCTTCGCGGAATATCGCCCATGTCGTCGATGCCGCGGACAACGAACGCGCGTAAGCGAGCCCGTTTGTCCATTGCGTTCAGAGCGTCATGATCGTCGTCAAGTATCGGCGGCCTGGGCCGACCCGGAAGTTGATACTGCTCAGCGACTTTCCGCAGAGCGCCTGACCGGAAGCTTTCCAGGAACCACTTCGTGTCAGGCCATCTGAGCGATCCATCGGTTGCTTCGACCTGGAAGGGGCTACCGTCCCGCTCTTGCAGGAAGTGTATGAAGTTGCCGCCGAGTTCTCGCTCGAAGATGAGTTTCTGGCCTTGGAAGTCCCAGCGTTCGCCGGTTTCGAGGCGGATCGGGAGGGTCATGATACGCCTCCTTCAATCATCGCCGGCTGTGAGCCCTCGACCAAGCTCACCACGCTGTCCCCGCTCAGCGGTGTGCTCAGATCGATTTCCACCAACCGGCCCACCATCATGGCCGGAATAATTGACATGCCCAGTTGCCGCTCCCCGAGCGTCTCAGCGATGCGACCAAGCGGCGCTTGCCCGCCCATGCGATCGATGTGTTCGAACGCCAGGTAAGCGTGCGATGCGTCGTACTTCACGAGGCGGCGAGATTGGACCACCACCACGTTGGCGAAGACGACTGGTGGCGTGAAGATTTCGTCCTTCAGGACAACCCTGAAATCCCAGCCCAGTTGGGTGCAGATGTCCCGGACATACGCCAGCTTCAGGGCGTAGTGCGGGTCCTTTAGCGCCCGGCGGTCGTTCTTCACCTCAACGACCTCGATCCGCCCGTCAGCTAGCAAGCGGGCGCAGTCGGCGATGTAGATGCGCTTGGCGCCGGCAATTACGAACTCGAACCGGAACGGTTGGGCGCGGTAATCGACGACGCGGGTGTCGACCTCGTTGTGCATGATGAAGCCCTGCTCGTTCATGCCCTCGAAAGGGTGAGATCGGCCGCTCTTGGTGCTTGAGTACATGCCGGTCGTGATCCGCCGGCGACCTGTGATGATCGTGCGGATTGGGCGATCGTCGGGCGTGATGACGATGCGCGCGACAGCGTCGATCGCCTCCCAGCTTAGCGGGGCTGGCGATGCGCCGAGTGTCAGCTCAATCGTGCGTCGAACAGAGGGGCGCGTCGATGGGGATGGCCGAGCGGGACCTCGGCGCATGGGGAAAGACAGGTCGTTCATATTGTTCCTCTTCCAGGGTTGGGAGAGGCGGAACCCAGACATGCGCTCGCAATCCGTCCATGAGGACGGTTGACTATTCGGCGATGTCGGGGGAGAGTTTCTGGGTCGAGATCAAACGACTTCGGATTCTCTCCGAGACAAGGCCCGGGCCGGCAAGCCCGGGCTTTTGCCTGTCCGCCTAAGCGGTTGATATCCAACTACATTACTGTTGTTCCTCGCTTGAGGGGTGGCTTGGCTGGCTCGGACAAATTGGCCAGATGGTGCTCGGTGGCACGGTGTATGAGCCGTGACGTGCGCGTGGTCTGGCTTAAAGCCAGGTCCATCTAGCGCTCCGCAAATTACGGACGGCTTTTTGAGTCTTTTCAACTGCTAAAGAGTCGATTTTGAAATCTGTATGATCGTTTGTCATGAAATACAGACATACAGAGATACGGAAATGCAGGCATACATATATAGATATATATTTATCGATGTAATTTTTGACTGTTGCCGCGGCAATTTGCGCCGGCTCTATCTGGTTTGCTCAGAGATTGTGGTGATAATTCCTGCGGCATTGATCGGTGTGGGCGTGGGAAGAGGCCATGAGCTCAGATCATGAAATACGCGAGGCGCTTGCTGCGGCAAGAGAACGCGGGCGCTTACGCGCCGCGCAGATCCTCGATGGCGAGGACATGTTGAGCGCGGGCGCATTCGCCGAGTTAATTGGCCGCACCCAAGAAGCGGTGATTGCTTTGCGTAAAGGCGGCCAAGTGCTGGGTCTCAATGGCGGTGGGGGTGGCGTTCGCTTTCCAGCTTGGCAAGTCAACGCTGAAGGAGCGCCTTATCCTGAGTTGGCCTCTCTGCATCGATGCCTGGGCGGACCCTGGGCGGTTTATCGCTTCTTGGTCCAGCCACATGGGGCGCTCAATGGCTTGACTGGGCGCCAAGCTCTGGAGCGCGACCAGGGTAAGAATGCGCTCGATGTAGCTGAAGGCATCGCCCAAGATTTTGACTGAACGGTGTGACGGTCAACGCAAACCGGACATTGCCGGTTGAGTGACTCATCGCCGAACCTCGGAAGGTCTGCTTTCGGGCGGTGGCTATGACGCCGTCGGCCGATAGGTCGTTGTTGTAGAGATCGGCCTTGATGGCATGGGCCAGCAGCGGCCAGCCATAGGGGGCGAACGCATGGACTTGCCCCTCGACCCAGGGACATCTCGCTCCGTCGCTCGCGCCAGGGTAAGCTTTACCATGGCCTACAAGTCTGCGGATGAGATCCTGAAGCCCGATAGCCGGTTCGACAATCTCTGTGTCCCGGACGGCGAAGGCTGGCGATTCATGACGATCACCGACCATCATGGGATGATCGGCGATGTCAGTCTGGGCGGCGCACCGCCCGACGAGGTGCGCGACGCCTATGACCGCGCCCGCAACACTATGCTCTACGCCTTCTTCGACTACGACTTGCTGGTGATCGGGGAGGTCCAGGCGTTCGGCGCGTTCGAGCTGGCGCTGAAGCACCGGATCAACGGCCACGGCATGGCGGCCAAGGGGACCCTGCGCAATCTCGTGGATCGGGCGCGAAAGCAAGGCGTCCTGCCCAAGCTCGACCATCATCTGCCGATTACCGCTGACCGGTTGGAGGCCATGATCCTGATGCGTAATGGCCTGGCCCACGGCAATTCGGAGATCCATTCACCCGGCATGGCCTTGCAGGTGCTGGAGCTGTGCGCCTGGGGGATCGACACGGTATTTCCTCACGCCGACCGGAATACCGGTTCGCCGCCGAACGCGCCCGAGGAGAAGCGGCCATGAACCCGTTTTTCGATCCTCGGCCCGAAGAGGGCGGCATCACCGCCATGGACATGCTGGTCGTCGAGGAAGTGCTCGGGATGGCCGACGGCTATGTGCTGAATTTCAACGACCGCACGTTCAACGCCTTCGTGGCCCGCCACCTACAGATCGACGTGACCGCGCCGATGTATACGGGCCGAGGCACATCCAAAGCCAATCGGTTGCGGGCGCTGATCTACGCGTTCGTCCCCGAAGCCCAGGCCGAAGTGCTTCAAGTGTTCGGCAATCACCGGCGAACCCTCGAACAGGAAGGGCGGCTAGAGCCCCTCGATCCCAAACTGGACGAGCAGTATCGCGCTATCGTTACGCGGCTGGCCCGGGACGCAGCCGATGCCCCGAACCTGGAGATCGAGCGTTTCAGCGCCGACGCGACGTTGAATTCGCTGGTCGAGGCCATAGAGCGCGACATCGCCGCCGACGCGCCGCACACCGCCCTGGATCGCTTGCACACGTACTGCATGAAGAAGTTCGCAGCCCTTTGCCTGGCGGCGGGCCTGGAAGTGGGCGAGCGCGATACGCTTCAAGGACGGGTTGGGCGATACATAAACGCGCTGCGCAAGAGCGGGACCCTCGACGAGATCTCCAACAAGATCGCCAAGTCGACGGTGCAGATCTTCGAGCAGTTCAACGATGTGCGAAACCACAACAGCCTGGCCCACGACAACCAGCTGCTCAAGCGCGCCGAGGGGCAATACGTCCTCGAAAGCGTCCTGAGCCTGCTGCGGTTCGTGCGGGCGTTGGATGGCCAGGCGTTCGGACGCTGAACGCCTGCAGGTGAGGGGGCTATCGACGATCTGTCGTGTCGGGGCGGTCAGGAGGCTGGTCGAAGTGTCGCCGAGGGCTGAGGGCGGGTCAGCAGGCGGCTATCCGAAATGGTCTCGTCGTAGCGTTCGATGAACTTGGCGAACTTGTCGCGGTCGGTGTTGTAGGACGCGATCCACCTATTCAGCCCGGCCGCATAAGCCTGGATCAGCGTGTGAAAGTCGAAGAAGTAGGTTCCGTCGGCGTCGGTATGGGCCGCCCCGCCGATGCGGACCGATATCCGCCGCACCTTCTTCTTGACCACCTGGCGCGAACTTAAATTGGTCATGTGTAGGACGCCGTTGCGCAGCTCCCAAAGTTCTTCGGGCGTGATGCCCACGGGCGTCAGATCGGCATAGGTGCGAAGCCAGTTGACGAAGATCGAGGGCTGATCGCCGTACTCGACATAGGCCAGGCTATCGATGCAGGAGAGCAGGAGCTTCAACGACGAGACATAGTGGCGGGCGTTGAACGTCAGCTTGATCGCCAGAAAATAGTCGTCGTTGATCAGGCCCGGAAGATCGATGCCCTCATCGGTCGTGTATTTCAAAAGCCAATCGTCCATCACCGCGTCGCCTAGCTGCCTGGCGTTGAGATAGATGTCACGGTCGCCGATTTCTCCGGTGGCGTTGACCATGACCTTGCCGTCCTTGACGGGGGTGACCACGTAGAGCGGCGAGGCTCCGGCGCCGGCGACGACGAACACGGCGTCATAGAGCGCCCCGGCGCTGCCGGCGCGGATGTGGGCGTAATATTCCGAGCGGGTGAAGGCCTTTGGCAGGTCAACCCGCGTCGCGACCGCCAGATCCTCTTCGGTTCGATCGCGCAGGAACTTCAGGGTCGCGTCGTCATCCATCTCGAGCGGGTGGCCGACATAGAGCGCGTGGGCGCACCGATCGTCCCGGTCGAAAGGCAGGAAGAGGTTGAACACCGTCTCGGTCATGGACGGAGCCTATCAAGCTTGACCGCCTAGGCGAGGGAGAAACTCAGACGCGAAGGGACGGCGACGCTGCGACGCGAACCTGATCAAGGCGCCGCTTGTGATTGAATCCGGCGGCGACCTGGTGAAGGTTGGCGCGAACGAGGGGGCGAAGATGCCGACGACCGTGGTGAAGCCGATCCATTTCGACGACTTGGGCGGCGAGGACTTCGAGCGGCTGGTCTATGCCTATTTGCTCCGGGCTGGCTGGCAGGACTTGGCTTGGTACGGCCAGACCGGCAGCGATCTTGGCCGCGACATCATCGGCGTCCAGCCGCTTGAGGGGCGGGCGGCTCGGCGTACCGTCGTCCAATGCGTGAACCGCGGCAGCCTCACCAAGACGAAGGTCGAACGCGACATGACCCGTGCGGCCCAAGCGCCGTCCGGCAAGCCCGACGCCATGCGCTTCATCTGCCGCTCCAAACTTTCGTCGAATCGCCGCGACCATGTCGTGGCGACCGCCAGGACGCTCGGCATCGCCCACGCCGACGCCTGGTCCGGGGAGGAGTTCGAGGAGCACTTGCGCCGTGATGGGGAGTTTCTGCTGCGCCGGTTTTTCGAGGGAGAGGTTTTCCCTGACAGTGTCGAGGGCTGGCACCGGCTGGTCGATGACTTCCCCAATTTGAGCGACGAGGAGGCGTTGCAACTGATGGCGGCCGTGTTCGATCGCCCCGTCTTCCGCACGCCCTTCCAGGGCGAGAGCCAACTGCCGGCGTTCCAGCAGGCGATTGGAGACACGATTGAAGCGCTGAACACCGGATTGTGGCGCACCAGGCAGGGTGAAGAGATCCGGCGGATACCGTCGCGACATCATCTGCGCTCTGCCTCGGCCAGAGCGGTGCTGGGCCAGGTCGTCGAGCAGCTCGATGTCGTCCGGGCGATCTTCAAGGCCATGCTCGCCGATGGCGGCGTCCGCCATTGCACGTGCGGCGACGCGCACTGTCCAGTGTTCATGGTGACGTCGCAGGCCGCGCGCGATCTCGACGACGCCCGGTCGGAGGCTCTGAAGCTGTTCGGATCGTTGGTCCCAGGCTTCGGCGTCGGCCTGCGGGAGACGCTTTCATGAACCAGTCGCTCTACGCGCGGATGCGCGCGCACGGGACGCTGACCGAGACGCCGCAGGAAATTCCCGACACAGTCTTCGCTCTGCCCTCGACGCTCAACTGGATGAAGGCCGAAGCGATCCTGGTGACGGAGCTGGGTGTCACCTTCCAGAGTGCGCGGGAGTTCTACAAACGGGTCCAGAAGCGAGACCTCTCCGAGCGGGAGGTCAACTCGGTCTGCGAGCAACTTTTATTCTCCCTCAACCAGATCGCCGCTCTGCGGGGGCTGGCGACGGTGCCCAACAAGGCCGATGTCGCGCGGGTGGGCATCGTGACCTGGTACTATGGCGTCTACGGCGCGGCCTCAGCGATGATCGCCGCCGCCGACGGGTCGTTCCCGGAAACCCACGCCACGACCGCTCTCCAGTGGGACCGCCAATTCGCAGTCCCGAGGCTGGCCATGGATCCCTTCGCCGACCGGATCGGCGCGCTCACGAAGGCCGACGCCGATCAGGCCCTCGCGGCTCCCAGGGCGCGAGGCAAGCATTCCCTCACGTCCGCGCCGTCGACTGTGGAGGAGGCGTGGGGCTGTCACGCTGAGTACCTGTCGGGAACTGCGGGGTGGGAGCGATGGAACATCGAGCAGCGGGTGCGCGGGGCCTCGGAATTTAAGGCCTTGGGCGTGGACAGTTTTCGCTCCAAGGACGCGCGGGCGCTCCGTGACGCGGCGTTCGCCAAGAAGAGCCTCTCCTTCCTCCACGAGGCGTCGCGCTATCGCGGCAAGGCCAACTAGCGGGATGCGATCTTCCTAGCCTACGGCAAATCGGTGCCCAAGCTGGCCGAAGGTTTCATCGACGATCTGCTTGTCGTCGTGACCGGCTTTTCCGCCATGGCCGGCGCGTACTGTTCGATGCGCATGGGTAAGGACCGCTGGAAGGCTTTTGTCGATGATCTCGAAACGGGCCGCGCCATTTCGGTCTCGCCGCTGGAAGTCTGGTCGTAGGGGGGATCGTGCCCAACGCCGCAGTCGAGCGCCGCTTGCATAAGATCGAGACGTCTTTGCTGACGGTGGTGGAAGCGGCCGCTGGCGCGGCCAAGCCCTTGGGGCTCCGCCCCCGGCGCGCTTCGGATCGTCCTCCGCCCAGGTTGGAGCGACCGGGTTTCGGCCGCATGGCTCCTAGACACCTTAAGGGGGTGTCGCTTGCATCGATCGCGTACCGAGCTAGTGTCAGGTAAAGCTTGCGCCGCCACGCTGGGAGGGCCGCGCGCGGGGAAGCAGTTTGACCGCCGCCATCCTGAGCGCAGAGCAACGCTGGCAATACAAGCTCTCGCTTGATCTGAAGATCCGTCGCTCCGCCGGCGTTGCATTCCAGGATTTCTTCTCAACCGTGCTCGAGAAGGTCTACGGTGCCGACTTCATTCGGATCCGAGCCATGGGCAGCTTGGGCGACAAGGGTTGCGACGGCTACCGCCAGTCATGCGGCCAAGTCTACCAATGCTATGGGAAGCTGGAGGATGGCGGCGTGAACGCCGCCACGCTCGCCAAGAAGATCACGGACGACTACGCCTTGGCCGCTGGCCACCTGAGCTCGCTGATGAAGGAGTGGCACTTCGCCCACAATCTGGTCGATGGTCTGCCGGTCACCGTCCTGCAGCAGATCGAGGCGTTGAAGAAACCTGGGACCCACATTATCGGCCTAGTGGGGCCGGCATGGTTGGAAGAACAGGTCCTGGCCTTGGACCCGAAATTCATCGGGGATCTGCTGGGGCCGGCCGCGACGGCGCAGGACACCCGCAACCTCCAGATCGCCGAAGTGCGAGACGTGGTCGATGCTCTGATGAAGACGCTGGATGAGACGGCCGACGGAGGAGCGACGATCGCGACCGTTCCCATCGACAAGCTGGCGTTCAACAAGCTCCCAAACCATTGGGTGCAGTTGATTTCCAACGCTTCCCAAAATGGCTCGATCGTCCGCCGCTACTTTGAGCATCACCATGACGTCGAAGCCGGCGCTCGGGTCGCGGCGGAATTCTCGACTCGCTATAAGGTGCTCAAGCTCGAAGGCCTGACGCCGGGGTTCATCATGGACCAACTTTACGAGCAATTGACCGGGATCGGCGTGGCGACGGCGGCGCGGCAGGTCGCCGCCCACTCGCTCCTGGCCTATCTCTTTGACGCTTGTGATATCTTCGAGGACCATCCGTCAAAGGTGACGGCATGATCTTGCCGTCCAAGCACCTGCCCGAAAGCCGCTCTTTGATTGCTATCGGTGGCGAAGTGCTGACCCAGCTGGACGAGCCGCGCACCGTGTCGGAACTATGGGAGCGAGTTCGGTTGGCCCGCTGCAAGGCGGGGATCGAGGCGCCGCTTTCATTCGACTGGTTCGTGCTCGCCGTCACATTCCTGCATACGATCCTGGCTGTCGATCTTGATCGCGGCCTGGTGACCCGCACTGCGTTGTCGGCATGATCCTCGGCATCGAAAGCGATCTGGCCACCTTCAAACCCGTCGCCTTTCGCGCGGGGTTGAATGTCCTGCTCTCCGACAAGGCTCCGGGATCAGGCGAGAAGCACACACGCAATAGCGCGGGCAAGTCGAGCCTCATCGAACTGATCCACTTCGTGCTGGGCGCCAACGTCGATAAGACGGTCGTCAACAGCAAGGAGCTCAAGAACCAGACCTTCTATGGCTCCTTCAGGTTTGGCGAGCGCATCGTCCGGGTCGGCCGCTGTGCCGCGACGCCGTCGAAAATCTTTATCGACAAGCAGGACGCTGACGCCTTGAACCTGCGGGGGACCAAGGAGAAGGGGACTGAGCGGTTCACGGTCAGCAACGAGACCTGGAAAGAGTTTCTCGGTCACGCCTATTTTGGCTTGCCCTTCCCGCGACAGGGCACGGCGTTCGAAGGTTCATTCACGCCCACCTTCCGGTCGATGATTGCCTACTTCGCGCGGCGGCGCGGGGCGTTTCTGAAGCCCGAGAAGCAGAGCGAGATGCAGTCCACCTGGGACTGGCAGACCAATCTTTCGTACCTGCTCGGACTCGACTGGAGCATCCCCCACGAACTGGAACGTGTCCGCCAGCGCGAAAAGCAGCTGGGCGAGTTGAAGAAGGCCGCCGACACCGGCGTCATAGGCCGCGTGATCGGATCGGCCGCTGAGCTTCGCGCCCAAATGGTCCTGGCCGATGACGGCGCCGCCAAGATCCGTTCGGAACTGGGCGCGTTCCGTGTTCTCGACGCCTACGGGGCTCGTTCGGATCAGGCCGCCGCCGCGCATTCCGAAATGCTCGCCATCGAGCGGGACGTCGTCGTTCTCAAGCAGACGCTGGCCCATCTGCAGTTGGCCCTGAAGGACGAAACGCCCCCGCCTCGATCGGATATTGAACGCCTCTACAAGGCCGTCGGGGTGGAGTTGCCAGGCCTGGCTGTTCGCCGGTTCCAAGATGTCCAAGCCTTCCATGAATCCGTCATCGCAAACCGCCGCGCGCGCCTTGAAGGTGAAATACACGACCTGAAATCGCAGATCACCGAGCAGCAGGAACGTTCGCGGCGCCTTGACCAGGAACGCAGCGAGATCATGAGCTTCCTGCAAGGCCGGGGCGCGATGGACGACTTTGTCGCCCTTCAGCGCCAACTCGCCGGACTTGAGGTCGAGGCCGCGAGCCTTCGCGAGCGTTACAAGGCGGCCGAAATCCTCGAGGGCTCGAAGGTCGAGCTGGAGCTGGATCGTCTTGAGCTGCGTCGACGACTGCAGGAGGACCACGCTGGCCGAAGCGACCGAATCGACGAAGCCATCCGGTTCATCGGCTCGGTCATCCGCGATCTCTACCAGGACAGGACGGGGGCGTTCGTGGTCACGGCGGGTGACAACGGCCCGAAGTTCCAGATCAACATCCAGGGCGACCGCGGCGGCGGGATTTCCCAAGTGGAAATTTTCTGCCTGGACTTGGCCCTGTTCTGGCTGACCGGACGATCTGGGCTTGGCCCGGGCTTCCTCATCCACGACAGCCATCTCTTCGATGGTGTCGACGAACGCCAAGTCGCGTTGGCGCTGGTGCTTGGCGGCCAATACGCCGATGCGCTCGGCGGCCAGTACATCGTCACGATGAACTCCGACATCTATGACAAGCTGCCATTCCCCGATGGGTTCGATCGCCGAAAGGCGGTGCTGACGCCTCGCCTTTCGGATGCTGACGCTGGCGGCGGCCTGTTCGGATTTCGCTTCGACTAACGCTGTCTGATTAGCGCCACGATGATGGCGACATGCGACGCGTTTCAGGCTTGTTCGGATGGCTTTGTCCCGATTACGCGGTGAGGGCGGTGGGTAACCGCGGACGGCCCGAGCGTCTTCCAGCACGAAGAGCGGCGCGATGACGCCCGCGACCGATTTTGTCGTCTATTCGCGACAGCTTGGGATTCACTAGCGTGGACAACCAGCAGCAATAAGTAGAAACACAGCTCGCGTTCTTCTCTTGTTCTCGCGCCTAGCAGTGGCAGGATGACGCCATGTCCCACGACGAGTCGATCAAAGCGCTCGCTTCAATCCTCCGAGCCGACAACCAGGCTCGGCCTGTTTTTCTTCTGGGAGCGGGGGCGTCATTCTCGTCCCAAGTTCCGCTGGCCGAGCAATGCGTGAAACTCCTGGCGCGCAGGGTCTATGCGGAACGGGAAAAGGGAGGCTCCGTTCTTCCTCACCAGGTCCGGCAGATCGAGTGGACCCGATGGCTCGAAGGCCACGACTGGTTCAACGCGGATCCGGAGCGCCTAGCCGACAACTTTCCGTTGGTCGTGCAACACCTTTTGCGTCCACAGGACTATCGCCGGCGCCAGCTCGGATTACTTCTGCAATCTACTATCGAAGGCGTTGCTCCAGGCTACAAGGCGCTCTCCGACCTTGTGCTGAAAGGGCTTGTGCGGACGGTCCTGACGACCAACTTCGACGCCTGCTTGCCGACAGCCCTTGGCAGCCTTCGCCCGCACGTCTCGCAGATTTCGGAGGTGAACCGGACGCCCGACGACCTCAGGGAGTTCGATATCTACTCTCGAGCGCAGATCGTTTGGCTCTATGGGCGCGTGGAAAGTTACGCGGACAAAAACCTTATTGAGGAAACGGCCGCGCTAGACCCACACCTCAAGCAACTGCTGATCCCGTTTCTGAGGTCTTCACCCCTCATCGTGATGGGCTACCGCGGCGCCGAAGCGTCCATCTCTCGAGATCTTCTCCTCGAGAGTCGCCAGGAAGCGCTGAATTTCCCGCGTGGCGTCTATTGGTGCACCCGTGCTGGCGAGCGGCTCCATCCTAACGTGGTCGAGTTAGCTAAGGCTCTGGGCCCGAATTTCGAGCACCTTGAGATCAAGGGGTTCGACGAAGCGGTGTCAGACCTTCGCGAAATGTTGCACGACGAGGATCTCTACAAGGGGCGCGGCGCGCCGGACGCCGCGACGGGGCACGAGCCTTTTGCAGACCGCCCTACCAATCAGGCATCGATTGAAGATCTTGATCTCGACCTGGTGCTGGCGACCCTGCAGACTTACTGCAACAATCTCGGTCGTTCGCCAGTGACGCGAGAGACTCTCTTGCCGCTTCTGCGCGATCTGCGGCTGACGGCAATGGACAACGGTGTCGAGCGCCCCACTAACGGCTGCATCTTGCTGTTCGCGACCAATCTGGAGCGTTGGTTTCCGCACGCCGTCGTTTCCGGTTCCATCGACGGCAAAAAGCGAAGCGTGTTCGAGGGGAATCTGCTGATCCAAAGGCGTGACCTGCTCGCTTGGCTTGAGACCGCCGACATCAACCCCACGCTCAAGATCAAGAAGATCAGCGTCCACGCTGAAGAGCCGACTTATAGCCGGCGCGCGCTCGTGGAGCTGTTGATCAACATGCTCGTTCACCGAGACTATGAGAGAGTCGAGCCGTCGATTGTCCGGCTCACGCCGGGCAAGGAGATCGAATTCCGGAATCCCGGCGCCCTAAGCGATGAGGCGCGGAAGAAGGTCGAGTTCGACAAGGACGGGCACTTCCTCCAAGTGCCCGTCGGCCACGCTCGCAATTCGTCGCTTTGCGATATTTTCGCAGGCATTCGCGCGATGGAGTGGCGCGGAACCGGATTGCCCGATGTCGTGAAACTCGCCCAGGCAGCCGGTGGCGAGGCCTTCTTCTCTATCGATCCAAAGAACGAGTTTCTCGCTCGCATGACCCAACGGCCCTCCTCCTCAGGGGTGGCTCGAGATGATCGGCCGACTGGGGTCTACGTCCTCAATTCCTTGCCATTCGTCTCGATGCCGGAATCCGTCTCCGTCGTGACAGTTCGTGGTCCGGTAAACGACCAGACCGTCCGTGGGCTGGAGGAAGCGGGTACTTTTATCGTCACGCGAGACAACGAACTGTGGAGTTTCACGCCCCTCCCTGTGCTCACACTGATCCTCGGCTCACTGGTCGTCGCAAGCCGTGTCGAGCGCCGCATAGAGTTGGAGGCCGACGTCGACCATCGGCGCGTTCTCTCGTGGCTGCTCCGCCGTCACCTCGAACGGCACATCGCGTCGTTCTCGTCAGAGGGCTTGGAGCGTGAAGACCGGAAGAACGCGAAGCGGGCCTATTTTGTGGGAGAGGGTTCGAGCCCCAGGACTTTGCGGTACGATTCCTCGCTTCGTCGCAACATCCGCCGGGAAGTCGTTAAGCGCCGAGCAGAGGGTGAACGAGCTTGGTTTGAGAATGAGGGCTTCGGCTACGAAGTGAAGGCGCTCGGCGATCAGTGGGCCGTCCGCATCAAGCCATTCTACATGTTCACCGGCGCCGACGCGCGCACCCCGCTGCCCTCCTTCGCGAGAACAGCCCGCGCAACTCGGCGGATGAAGTTTGATCGTAACGACAGCGTTGATAGCGATCTGACCTTTTGGGCGCGTTTTCTGAGCCGCGGACAGCCCACTATCAATATCGGCCAAGATGGGACGAATGAGCTGCTGCTCGACGGGTCCTTCCTCACCGTTGAGGTGCATGAGACTGAAGAGAGGCCCGCAGCATGAAGATCGATATTCATGCGATCCCGGAACCGCTCCTTGATTTCGGCCATGGCCGCACGGGCGTCGAGCCGAGGCGTGTCCTGGCGCAACCTCGTGAAGCTGGCGCCGAGATCGGGAAGCTCAAGCTCGCTCTTGTCGGTCCGGAGACCGAGGTCCGACTGACCAAGGCCTGGCTGGAGGGGATGGCGCGGTTTCGACCTGCTCGCGAGTCGAACGCGTCGAGATACCGGGACTGGCCCGGCTGGCGCAAAGCACTCGGGGTGGATGTTCTTATAGAGAAGCGGTTTATCCGAACCTTGACCGACGCTCAGGTCGAGCTCGGGCTGCAGCGCGCTGGCGATGGCCCCGGCTTCGACGCCTTCGTGCAGCTCTTCCAGGACAAGATTCAGGCGCTATTCGGCGATGATCGGCCCGATTGCGTCATTGTCTGCCTTCCAGAGGCCGTCGGTGATCTTCGCGTCGAAAATCCCGGCCTCAGCCACACCGAGCGTGAGGCGCTTCGGCGGCTGCAGGCAGAGGAAGAGGGCGACCAACTGAGCCTCTTCGCGCCTACGCCTGAGGAGCTTAAAGCGGCGGAAGACCTGCGCATGCAGGCCGATGAGCTGCTGTTTCGTACCTTCTATCGAGCGTTGAAGGCCCGGGTGATGGACCATCCAAACCCCATTCCGCTCCAGATCATCCGGCGCGACACGATCGAGCGAGCCGATGACAAAGGCCAGAGCCACGCGACGCGCGCTTGGCACATGGGCGTGTCCCTCCTCTATAAGTCAGGCCGGACGCCCTGGCGGCCGGCAGATCTACCGGCGAACACCTGCTTTGTGGGCATCTCCTTCCACTATCTCAAACGGCGTTCAGGCGGGCTGGTCTACGCCAGCCTTGCCCAGGCTGTTTCAACAGAGTTCGAGCCCTTCGCGCTCAGTGGCGCTGCGATCGATCAGGACCAGCGGCGAGATCGACGGCCATATCTGAACGAAGACCAGGCGCGAGGTCTCCTCGACGATATTCTCCGCGAATACGAGGCCCGGGCGGGGGTGAGTCCGGATCGGATCGTCTTCCACAAGACCTCCGCCTATGAGCCCGAGGAGATCGCTGGTTTTCAGCAAGCCGCTGCAGGCCGCGTTGCGTCCTGTGAACTGGTCTGGCTGCGACCGACTTCATTCCGGCTTATCCGCAAGGGTCAGCAGGAGCCTTGGCGGGGCACCCTCTGCACCGTCGGCGATGAAAACTATCTGTTCACAATGGGGTTCATGCGCTGGTGGCGAGAGTATCCAGGCCCGCATATTCCAGCGCCGGTGGAGATTGGGAGCGCGTTTGCGACTGACCTACGCGAGCGGGCCCGGGAGATCCTTGCGCTCACAAAGATGAATTGGAATAGCAGCGAAGGCGTCTCGCGCCACCCGGTGACCCTGTCGTTCGCTCGAAAAGTTGGAGAGATCATGGCCGAACTGCCTGAAGGCAGAGCGCCCAATCCATCCTACCGATTTTACATGTGAGGAGTATGCCGGCCGGAGCACACCTGCTGCCGGCCGAGGACCGAAGGCTTCCGCAGACTGGCTTCAACACGTCGTTCACTGTCGAGGAGCGTCGCCTTTTCCCAGCTAAACCAAGGTCTCCTCTTGGCGCCTCGTTCGCGCTCGCGTCGATGGCTTGCACCAAGCGTGCACATGCCCTCAACTAAGCTCAAGCTTGCAAGGGGCGGGCGGATTGGCCTTTCAACCACAACAACTGATGATCGTCGGCGCTGGCTTTTCCGCCAATGCCGGCCTGCCGTTGGCCAGCCAGTTCACCGGGCAGCTTCTCGACGTCGAAAGGCTTGTCTCGGACGGACCCAGTAACGGCCAGGTGCGGTTTCTCAAGGCCTTTGTCGATAAGATCTTCGGTGAAGGCGCTGAGCGCTCGGCAGACGAGTGGCCGGAGATGGAGGACATCCTCACTCTTGTCGATCTCTCGGCCAACACGGGTCACCACCTAGGACCAGATTTCTCGCCCTCGCAGTTACGGGTCGTTCGACGCGCCATCATCGTGCGCATGATCCGCATGTTGGCCCAGGCCTATAGGCGACGGCAGAAGAGCCCTGATGACAGTTGGAGAAAGCTGGAAGCGTTGTTCGGGGCCTTCGACCTGGAGAAGACAGCGATACTCAGCATGAACTGGGACACCGTCTTTGAGCAGGGGGTGGCCCGAACCCAATTGGTTCGACGTGTCGACTATGGCTTCGAGGCAACGGCCTGCGACCTTTCCAAAGGCAAGCTCACCCGTCGACGGCTGACTGACGGTCCGCGTCTCAATATTTTGAAGCCGCACGGCTCAGCCAACTGGCTATACTGTGACGCATGTCGAGAGACATTCTGGCTGCCGCCCTCCGAACATGAGCCGATCGCTAAGACGCTGTTTCGGAAACGGGACTGGGAGGCGATTTCCGCCTTCACCCGACTGAAGACCAAGCCGGGGGTGCTGGAGCCAGCCTGTCCTCACTGCCAAGCCAACGCCTTGGGGACGCGGTTCGCCACGTTCAGCTACCGTAAGGCCTTGGACTTCCCCATGCACGCGGGCAGTTGGCGGGCCGCCGAAGCCTATTTGAAGCGTTCCTCGGACTGGGTTTTCTTCGGCTATTCGATGCCGGCGGCTGACTTCGAGTTCAAACACCTGCTCAAGCGGGTACAGTTGAGTGAGAAGTACCGACCCAGCATCACTGTCATTACCGGCGGGTCAGGCGCAGATGAGACCATCTCCCGTTTCGAACGGTTCTTCGGCGACGTCTCGGGCGAGCGCACCTACTTCCGGAAGGGGCTCAACGACGAAGTCCTCGAACACCTTCGCAAGATTGGCGTTCTCAGAGCCAGTGCGTTAGGCGTCAAAAGCTAGCGACTTTCAGTCTCTGAATGTCCAGTTTCTGCGAGTGAGCCAACGTCAGAAAATGGCGCGTTTCGCGTCAAGCGAACGGCCTTGCAAAACGGCGGACCAAATCCTGCTATCCGCCCCAGGCTGCCTCGTTGGCCTGACGCCTGAGCTTTTGGATCAGCCGGGATAGGGGGGAGAGCCAACCCGCATCTGTGCCCGTTGCGGCAATGATCGTGTTGATGTCGTGCAGATGCGCCGCCACGAAGTTGAAGAGTGTGTTGTAGCCGGCAGCAGCCGCCTGAACTGCACCGGCTCCCAATGCGCTGGCCTTAAAGCCATCCACCAGAATAGACATGCCGGTCTCGCCCAAAACATGGCCAATGCCGATGGCAAGCCCACCTATGACCAGCCCGGCGACCTGGCGAGAGCGAGCAGAATGCGGTCCCGTACCCACCGACTGAACGGCGTCGGCAACCAGCGTCTGAGTCGCCGGAGAAAAGAGTGCCGTCGCCTGCTGAATTTCGGTCGCGAAGCGCGTGGCTGCCCGCTCAAAGGCTTCGATTGTCCGCTCCGGCATCTGGTAGGCCGCAGCCCCTTCGACGAGGGCCTGGCCGTCTGGGTTGTTCATCACGAAGGCGCCGTGGAGGGCAATCAGATCATCAGCTGCGAGCGGGGCGTCGTTCGGCAGAGGCGGCAATTCTTCACGTTCGATCAGGTCGCGGGAATGCCGGTAGGCGTTCTCAAGCATTACGCCACGGGCATAGGCACCACCGATGGATGGTGTGTCGCCCCTCAAGACTTCCTCGTAGTTCTGAGCAGCCCGAAGCAGGTTGATGTGGGCGTTGGTGCCCGCGAGCGATTGCACCAGCCGTTGGGCGGCCTCTCGAAGCGGCGCGAGTAGAGGAGATGGCGGCCGGAGATCCGCTGGCTCAGGCCAGCCTTGGAAATCCAGACGCCCAAGCTCGTCTCGGCCGAATTTCGGAACTGAACCGTCGCCCTGGCCGCCGGCTAATTGGGCCGCCACGGCCTCCATCAGGCTCTCGACGCTGACGTCTTCCTCGTCGTCGTCATCGAAGTCTGGCGCTTGGGTCGCGTCGTCTAGGTCGCCATCGTCGAAGTCGCTGAAGTCCTTTGACGCCCAATCGAACAGCCCGTCGCTTTGGATTTCATCGACCGCGGCCTCGATCAAACCCTGCGGAGCGTCGGGGAAATTGCTTTCGACCTCCTCGCGCGCATCGAAGGGACCACCATTGACCCATTGATAGCCGCCTTCGGCGCTGACGTAGGGCAACCGGTTGGCGGGATCCTCGAAGTTCGCGTGGAACCACTCCACCATCGCGTCGATCTGCGATTTTCGCTCCTCTGCCGTGAGGGATGAATCTTCGTCTTCCGAGTCGGGCTCGTCGGGTTCGAACTCGATGGAAAAATCGAAGTTCTCGATCAGCTGGTGAGGGCCGATGTTCTGGTCGATGTCGTCCAAGATGCCGACCGGATATTCCCATGCCTCCCACGACAGCAAGCCCAGATCAGGATGGTCGATTTCTGCGGCGAACTGGAGCCGCGGGCCCATCTGCTCCTCATCGCCACCGACCTGGTCCCAATCGAGCTCCTCGGCCTCGATGCGATAATCGACCTGCGTCGCGGCATGGCGGATCAAAGCTGTGCCGTTGATAGCCACCGTCACGTGTGTGGGTCCTTATCGAGCGACGCTTGGGTAGAGCTTTAGAAGATTTCTCTGCATGGCCGCAACAAAGGTCCGCTCAGCTTTGCGCCGCCACGGAAGGGGGCGGACGGGGTGCTGAAGGTCCGGAGTCTGGAGAGGTCCGATGTTCCGCTTCTGGCGCATCACGGACACAGTAAGTCTATATGCGACCGCTTCTCATTGTTGACAATCTAAGCCTGTTTTAGGGACAGCTCTAACTTGTACCGACAACGTCCATGCCCCCTTGCCGCCGCTTCGGGACCGGGTCACTCTCTGTCTTAACAACGATAACATTGTGGGAGGGACGCCATGTCGGGCACGCGCTACGACTACGTCATCATCGGCGCCGGCTCGGCGGGGTGCGTGCTGGCCGCGCGGCTGAGCGAGGATCCGGCGGTGAAGGTGCTGCTGCTGGAGGCCGGCGGCAAGAATGGGTCTGTGCTGGTGCGCATGCCCGCCGGCGTGGGCGAGTTGATCAAGGCCAAGGGCGAGAGCAACTGGGGCTTCTGGACGGAGGCCGAGCCGCATCTCGACGGCCGCAAGCTGTGGTGGCCGCGCGGCCGGGGGCTGGGCGGCAGTTCGGCGATCAACGGCATGATCTACATCCGCGGCCACGCGCGAGACTACGACCAGTGGCGGCAGATGGGCCTTTCCGGCTGGTCCTACGCCGAGGTGCTGCCCTACTTCAAACGCTCGGAAACCTTCCACGGCGGCGGCTGCGCCTATCACGGCGGCGACGGGCCGCTGCACGTCTCGGCTGGCGAGTCCGACAGTCCGTTCTACAAGGCCGTGATCGAGGCCGGCCGTCAGGCGGGTCATCCGGTGACCAAGGATTTCAACGGCTTCCAGCAGGAGGGCTTCGGGCCCTACGACCTGACCATCCGCGACGGCAAGCGCTGGAGCGCGGCCGCCGCCTATCTGGCGCAGGCCCTGTCGCGGCCGAACCTGACCTGCCTGACCGAGGCGCGCACCACCCGCATCGTCGTCGAGAACGGCAAGGTGGTCGGCGTCGAATACGTCGTCGGCAAGGGGGGCGAGAAGGCGATCGCCTATGCCGACGCCGAGGTGCTGCTGAGCGCCGGCGCGGTGCAGTCGCCGCAGATCCTGCAGCTGTCGGGGATCGGCGATCCGGACGCCCTGAAGGCCGCCGGCGTGAGGCCAGTGCACGAGGCGCGGGGCGTCGGCCAGAACCTGCAGGATCACCTGGACGTCTGCCTCTCGTGGACGACCAAGGGGCTGAAGACCGCCTACTCGGCCAACAAGGGGCTGAACAAGCTGGGCGTGGGGCTGTCGTACCTGCTGATGGGCAAGGGCATCGGGCGGCAGAACTTCCTGGAGTCGGGCGCCTTCCTGCGCTCGCGGCCAGATCTCGACCGGCCCGACCTGCAGATCCACGCCGTGCTGGCGATCATGCAGGACCACGGCAAGGTGCTGGTCGAGAAGGACGGCTTCACGCTGCACGTCTGTCAGCTGCGCCCCGAGAGCCGGGGCTGGGTCGGACTGCACTCGTCCGATCCGTTCGCCGATCCGAAGATCCTGGCCAACTACCTGGCGGCCGACGAGGATCGCCGGGCCATGCGCGAGGGCGTTCGGATCGGTCGCGACGTCGCCGCCCAGGCCGCGCTGGATCCCTATCGCGACAGCGAGTACGCGCCGGGCGCGGACGTCAGGAGCGACCAGGAGATCGACGCCTGGATCCGCGCCAAGGCCGAGACGATCTACCACCCGGTCGGCACCTGCCGGATGGGGGCGGCGGGCGATCCGCTGGCGGTGGTCGACGACCAGCTGCGGGTGCAGGGCCTCTCGGGGCTGCGGGTGATCGACGCTTCGGTGATGCCCACCCTGATCGGCGGCAACACCAACGCCCCGACCATCATGATCGCCGAGCGCGCCGCCGACCTGCTGCGTGGCAAGGCGACCCTGGCGCCTTCGGAGGTTCCGGTGTTCGAGGGGGCGCCGGCGGTGGCGGCCTAGTGCGATCTTCTTACCGTAAGATCCCCGCTTTCGCGGGGGTTTTACGCAGCAGGGGCGAGGCGACGGCCCAGCCGTTTCGGATAGATCCGTCACGAAAGCCCAATAGGCCTTATTTCGAAGTTTGATTGCGTGTCCGGGTCCGAAGTCGCGCAAGCTTCGGCTCGCTCTCGCACAAGGATCCGCTCATGAGCCAACGTCCCCTCGGCCGCTCCGGCCTCTCGATCGCTCCGCTGGTGTTCGGCGGCAACGTCTTCGGCTGGACGGCCGACGAGGCGACCTCGTTCCGCCTGATCGACGCCTTCGTCGACGGCGGCTTCGACGCGATCGACACGGCCGATGTCTATTCGGCCTGGGTTCCGGGCCACGAAGGCGGCGAGTCCGAGGCGGTGATCGGCCGCTGGCTGGCGGCTGGCGGCCAGCGCGACCGCATCAAGATCCTGACCAAGGTGGCCAAGTGGCCCAAGCGTCCCGGCCTGTCGGCCGCCAACATCGTGGCGGCGCTGGAAGACTCGCTGCGCCGCCTGAACACCGACCATGTCGACCTCTACCAGTCGCACGAGGACGACGAGAACACGCCGCTCGACGAGACGCTGGAGGCCTTCGACCGGCTGGTGAAGGCCGGCAAGGTGCGGGCGATCGGCGCCTCGAACTTCACGCCCGATCGCCTGGAGGCCTCGCTGAAGACCTCGGCCGAGAAGGGCGTGGTGCGATACGAGTCGATCCAGCCGAAGTTCAATCTCTATGACCGCGACGAGGTCGAGGGGCCGCTGGCTGACCTCGCGGCGCGCGAGGGGGTCGGGATCATCCCGTTCTACGGCCTGGCCGCCGGCTTCCTGACCGGCAAGTACCGCAGCGAGGCCGACCTTGAGGGCAAGGCCCGCGGGCGTACGGTGAAGGGCTATCTCAACGACAAGGGCCTGAGGATCCTGGCCGCGCTCGACGAGGCGGCGCAGGCGACCGGCGCCACCCCGGCCCAGGTCGCCCTGGCCTGGATCGTCGCCCATCCGGCCATCACCGCCCCGATCGCCAGCGCCACCAGCGTCGCGCAGCTGGAGGAACTGCTGGCGGGCGTGCGGCTGACCCTGTCGCCCGAGGTGATCGCGGCCCTGGACGCGGCCGGGCGGTAGTCGACAGCCGCGAGGCGAGGGGCTATTCCTTGTTGAGAGCAATTCTCAAGTAAGGGGCCGCCGCCATGACCGAGCGCAACGTGAACCAGATCTCCGACTGGAACGGCCGCACCGGCGAGCGCTGGGTGGCCAACCAGGCGCGGCTCGACCGCATGCTCAAAGACTATGGCCAGGCGGCGATCGCCGCCGCCGCGCCGGCCGCCGGCGAGCAGGTGCTGGACATCGGCTGCGGGGCCGGGGCGGGCAGCCTGGAGATCGCCGCCCTGGTCGGGCCGTCGGGCGCGGTGCTGGGCGTCGACGTTTCCGAGCCGCTGGTCGCCCGGGCGCGCGAACTGGCGGCCGAGGCGGCCAATGTGAGGTTCCAGGTGGCCGACGCCAGCCGGGCCCTGCTGCCGGTCGAGCAGTTCGACCTGCTGTTCTCGCGCTTCGGGGTGATGTTCTTCGACGAGCCCGCGACGGCCTTCGCCCATATGCGGCGGGCGCTGAAGCCGGGCGGGCGGCTGGCCTTCGTCTGCTGGCGCGGGGCGGGCGAGAACGACTGGGTGCGCCTGCCGATGAAGGCCATCGGGCCGATCGTCGGGACGCCCGCGCCGGCCCCGCCCGAGGCGCCGGGGCCGTTCTCGTTCGGCGACAGGGCGCGGGTGGAGCGGATCCTCGGCGAGGCCGGCTTCGCCGACGTCGCCTTCACGGCGATCGACCATCCGATCACCTTCGGCGAGGGCGAAACCCGGCAGGCGGCGATCGAGGACGCGGTGGACCTGGCCTTCCAGGTCGGCCCGCTGACCCGGGCCCTGGCCGATCAGCCGGAGGCGGTGCGCCAGCAGGCGATCCCGGCCGTACGCGAAGCCTTCGCGGCCAAGGCCGTCGGCGAAGCGGTGGTGATCGAGGGCGCGGGCTGGGTGGTCACGGCGCGTAACAGGGCCGCCTAAGGGTCGGACGAAGGGGCGCTCCCGCCGTGGCGGCGCTCTCCCGAGCCCCCCTCCGTCCTTCCGGCGTCGTCTCCGGCAAGCCGACGCAAAACCTCCCGCCAGAGCACGGGAGGAAACTCTTGTGTCGCCGTCTCAGGCGATCAGGCGGCCGTCCAGGCTGGCCAGGCGCAGGCGCGGAGCCTCGGCGTTGGTGGGGGCCAGGGCCTGGATCCGGCGCACGCCCAGCTCATAGGCCGGGCGGCCCATCAGGCGCTGCATCATGGCGATCGGCTGGTAGAGGCCCAGGAACCGGTCGGCCTCGCCGCTGGATCCGGTCATCGGGGCCAGCAGCACCTCCATGCCGACGGAGGCCACGCCATGGGCGCGGATGTCGGCGGTGACGACCACCGGCTCGCCCCGGCGGCGGGCCACTTCCAGCGCCGACTTCACCTCCAGCCGGTGCGACAGCGCCCACATCGACAGCTGGTCTTCGCCGCGCAGGTCGCGGGCGTGCAGGTCGGTGACGAAACCGCCGGCCAGGCGGAAGGGATAGCGCCCGTTTCCGCGTCCGAGGATGAACACCTGGGGCAGCAGGTCGAGGAAATCGCCCGGATCGACGCTGGCGCGCGCCGGCATCCGGCCGTCGCCGGCCCGGTTTCGCCAATAGTCTATCAACCGTTCCGTGCTTGGATGGAACATCGTCGTCCCCTTGCGGGTCCTTTCGCGGTCCAGATCGACCGCATGGGGCTTGCTAGGAGAACCGGGCCAGGGGCCCTGTCGTATCGTCTTGGCACAGAGTCGAGGCGCGGCGGGCCCATGGCGCGCTTCTTGCTGGAGAACCAGCCGGAAGACGTCGCTGTGTGAAGGGGAGACGCCATGACGGCGCCGAAACTGACCGTGTCCAAGCTGTGGATCGCCATCGGGGCGGCCGTGGCCGGACTCTTCGTGGGCGGCGTCGCCTACGCCCAATGCAACAGCGGCTGCACGCCGACGCCTCCGACCTGCTGTGCGCCTCCGCCCGCGCCCCCGCGCCCGCCCAAGCCGCCGAGCGGCTGCGATAACGGCTGCGGCGGCGGTGGTGGCGGTCACTGGGGCGGCGGCGGCAAGACCAACGTCAACGTGAACGTCAACGTGAACGCCAATGCGAGCGCCAACGCCTCGGTGCGCGCCGGATCCAACGCCTCGGCCGGCGCGGCCGTCTATTACGGCGGCGGCGCCCATGGCGGCTACTATTCGGGCCCGCAGCCTACCGGCTACATCCAGGGCCTGAACGTCATCGGCGGCGAAGCCGCGCGCCGCACGGCCTACGAGGCCACCCGCACCCGCTTCAAGCGCGTCGTCGTCCGCGCCGTCTGCCTGGACGACAAGGACATCCCGCACCCGGCCTCGCAGGTCACGCCCGACCGCGAGATCGACGACCTCTATGACGGCGAGCTCTATCGCTGCATCGCCGGCAGCCGCATGCAGTACGTGGTCGGCGAGTATTCCGGCCTGATCGACGCCAGCACCGGCGGCCAGACCTATATCTGCGCCAAGAACGAGGCCCTGTATCACACGCCCGGCGCGCGTGGGGGCCAAGGAGGAGGCGAAGGCGGGACCCTGGTCTGCCGTCCGCAGCGTCCGGCCCGCGACTGCAACGAGCGTTCGCTGCTGCGCCGCTACGGCGCCGGCGTGAAGATCCTGTCGATCCTGACCACCGAGACCTACACCGCCTATCGCGAGGAGACCGTGCGCGAGTCCAGTTCGAGCATGAGCCTCAGCCTCGACGGCGGCGTCGGCGGGGTGGTTTACTAGGCCGCTCCCAACGTCTCGAACGACAAAGGCCTCCGCCCGAAAGGACGGAGGCCTTTTTCTTTTTCCTCCCCCGCTTGCGGGGGAGGGGGACCGCGAAGCGGTGGAGGGGGCGAGACCGGGCGCTGTGCCGGCCGTCGCCCCCTCCGTCACGGCGCGTATCCGCGCCGCGCCACCTCCCCCGTTTCACGGGGGAGGAGTGAAGTCAGTGGGAGCCGAAAACGGCCCCCTCCGGCCCTTCGGGCCGCCTCCCCCGGAGGGAGAGGGATCTTGGCGTCACTTCTCCGGGCGGACCTCGAAGGTCCAGCTCTTGTCGTCGGCCAGGAAGGTGCGGGCGGCCTTCTGGACGTCGGCGGCGGTGACGCGCTGCAGGCCGGCGATCACCGAGCGGGTGGCGTCGAGCAGACGCGGGTCGGTCTGGGCGCCCGACAGCGCGCCCAGCCAATACTCGTTGGTCTCGCGCGCCTTCTCCAGCTGGTCGATGCGCGGCAGCTTGGCCCGCTCCAGCTCGTCGGCGGTGACCGGCTTGTCGCGCAGGTCGGCGGCGATCTGGCGGACGCTGGCGACCACCTGGTCGATCTTCTCGGGCGGAACCTCGACCGACAGGCCGATATAGCCCCAGCCCGGGAAGGTGGCGTTGTGGGTGGCCGAGACCGAGGGCGAGTAGGTCGCGCCCTGCTTCTCGCGCAGTTCGTCCGTCAGGCGCAGTTGCATCACCGAGGCCAGGACCTGGGTGTTGCGCGAGCGTTGCAGGTCGCTGAACAGGTCGTCGGTCTTCCAGGCCATGAACAGCAGGCCCTGGTCGGCGCGGCCCTTATGGGTGCGCACCACCGGAACCTTGGACGGGGCGGGGAAGGCGATCCTGGCCGCATCGGCCGGCGCCGCGACGCCGGTGCGGACGGGCAGGGCGCCGAAGGTCTCGCCGACGGCGGCGATCGCCTTCTCCACCGTGGTGTCGCCCACCACGACGATCTCGATCTGGCCGGTCGACAGCGGACCGCCCACGGCCGCCTTCAGCTGGTCGATCGAGCCGTCGGCGATCTCCTTGCGATCGGGGAAGGCGAAGCGTTCGTCGCCGGGGTGCATCAGCGACGACAGGTCGCGGCCGACCACGCCGCTGCTGGTGCGCTCCAGCTGGTCGTGGATCGTGCCGTAATAGGTCTTCACGCGGTTGAAGGCCTCGGGCCGCCAGCCGGCGTCCGACGCGTAGGCCGCCAGCACCTGCAGCTCGGTGGAGAGGTCCTCGGGACGGGTGCGGCCCGACAGCACGAAGGCGTCGTCCTCGACGCCGAGGCCGGCGTTCCAGACCTTGCCGGTCAGCACCTGCTCCATGTCCTGGGCGGTGATCTGCTTGAGGCCGCCCTCGATCATCGACGAGGCCGACCACAGCGGGCTCTGGCCGGTCCTGGACAGGTCGAGCAGGCCGTTGCCGATGCGGGCCTTCACCAGGATCTGGTCGTCGCGGAACTTGGTCGGCTTGACCGTCAGGCGCACGCCGTTCTCGAAGCGGACGAAGACGGTGTCCAGATCGGTGACGTCCTTCTGCTCGACCGCCTTTCCGGTGGAGCCGAACACCGCATAGGGCCAGGTGGTGGCGGCGGGCGCGGCCGGCGGGGTGACGGGGGTCTTGCCGGCTTCCTGGTAGGCGGCGGTGACGCTCGCCTCGCCGCCGTCGATGGCGGTGGGCGTGGGCAGCACGATCAGCGGCCCCTGGCCGGCGAACAGCGACTTGACCGCGGCCGAGACGGCGTCGGCCTTCAGGTCCTTGGTGATGGCCTCGAAGGCCGCTAGGTTCTGCGACGGGCTGGTGGGCACCTCGCGATCGCCCAGCGCGCCGACGATCTGGCCGGCCAGGGCGGGCGTGCGCTGGGTGGCCTCGCCGGCGGCGGCCGCCACGTAGGAGGCGCGCATGGCGGCGATCTCGCGGTCCAGCTCGTCCTGGCGCACGCCGAACTGCATCAGCCGGCGCTGCTCCTGGTCGAGCACCTGCAGGGCGGTCTTCCAGCCGCCCGGCTTCACCTGGGCGAACAGGCCGTTGATCTGGGCGGCGTGGTACTGGTCGTTGCGCAGGGCGCCGGCCGAGATGAACGGCGGCTCGGCGCTGCGGGTCAGGGCGCGCAGGCGGCGGTTCAGCACCGCCATGCCCAGCGACTCCAGCATGTATTCGCGGTCGGACGCCTTGGTCTCGACACGCAGGTCGGGCGACTGCACCCAGCCCAGCTGGACGGACTCGCCCGAGCCCGGCTCGACGATGACCTTGGCGGTCAGGCCGCGCTGGGCGATTGCGCCCAGATCGGGACGCTTGCCCGGCTCGCCCTGGCCCTTCCAGTCGCCGAAGCGGGCCTTGATCTTGGCTTCCATGGCGTCGACGTCGAAGTCGCCGACGGCCACGAACACCGCGTTCTCGGGGCGGTACCAGGCCTGGTAGAAATCACGGATGCGCTGGGCCGGGGCGGTGGAAATGACGTCGGTCGTGCCGATCGGCAGGCGCGAGGGCGGACGCTGGCCTTCCAGGTTGAAGGCGAAGCCCTGCTTGAAGACGCGATAGCCGGGGCTGTCGCGGGTGCGTTCCTCCGACAGCACCACGCCGCGCTCGCGGTCGACGGCGGCGGGGTCGATGGTCAGCTCGCCGGCGGCCTCGCGCAACAGCATCATGGCGTCGTCGACCGTGCCGTCGTCGGTCTTGGGCAGGTCGAGGGTGTAGGTCGTCTCGTCGAAGCTGGTCGAGGCGTTGGTGTCGGCCCCGAAGGCCAGGCCCCGGCGCTCGAGGATCTTGACCATCTCGCCTTCGGGCACGTTCTTGGAGCCGTTGAAGGCCATGTGCTCGAGGAAGTGGGCCAGGCCCTGCTGGTCGTCGGCCTCCATCAGCGAGCCGGCGTCGAACCACAGGCGCAGCGCGCCCTGGCCGGGCGGGGTGGCGTTCTTGCGGATGGCGTAGCGCATGCCGTTGGGCAGCACCCCGAAGCGGATGGCCGGATCGACGGCGACGTCCGAGACCTCGTGCGGCCACTGGCCCGGCTTGAGGTCGGAGAACTGGGGTCCCGAGGTCTTCGCCGGCGCGGCGGGCGCCTTGGCCGGAGCCGGGGCGGCCGATGACGGCGTGGCGTCCGCCTTCTTGTCCGAGCCGGGCAGGACCGAGGAGAGGGTGGAGCAGGCGGTGAGCGCCAGGCCGGCGGAAACGACGAGCGCCAGGCGCGAGACAGAGATCATGGAGACCGTTCGATTACCGGAAGTGTCGGGGCGGCAGCTAAGCCTTCGCGCGTGGCGCAAGCAAGGCCGTGCGGCGGCGAAGTCGGCGTTCGGCGCGTCAGAATTGAAACATCCGCGCGTCTGGCCTGTGGGAAACTCGCTCGCCCGCCTTGCGGAAGGGTGACCGGCCGCCCACTCCCTTAAGAGGCCGGAGCGCATCCGGCGACGAGGGAGTGCGTCACATGCGTCTTTGGCTTGCGGGCTTTGCGGCCCCCGTCGCGATCCTGGCGGCCCTGTCCGGCGCGCCGGCTCTGGCGCAGGTCCAGGCGCCGCCGGCCGCCGTGATCGCGCCCGCGCCGGACGCCGCGCTTTCGGCCCGCATCGACGCGGTCGTCGACCGCGCGATCGCCGACCAGCGGCTGGTGGGCGCTGTGGTGCTGGTCGCCCGCGACGGCAAGCTCGTCTATCACCGGGCCGCCGGCCTGGCCGACCGCGAGGCCAAGGCGCCGATGCGCGAGAACACCGTCTTCCGCCTGGCCTCGGTGACCAAGCCCTTCGTCAGCGTGGCGATCATGCGGCTGGCTGAAGAGGGCAGGCTGTCGCTGGCCGATCCGGTGACCAGGTGGCTGCCCGACTTCAAGCCGACCCTGGCCGACGGCTCCACGCCCACGATCACCCTGGGCCAGCTGCTCAGCCACACCGCCGGCCTGACCTATGGCCTGGCCGAAAAGGCCGACCATCCGTACCGCCAACTGGGCGTCTCGGACGGGCTCGACATCTCGGGCCTGACGCTGGACGAGGACGTCGCCCGCATCGGCAAGGGGCCGCTGGCCTTCGCGCCGGGCTCGGCCTGGCGCTATTCGCTGGCCATCGACGTGCTGGGGCTGGTGGCGGAGAAGGCCGACGGCCGGCCGCTGCCGCAGGTGGTGGCCCGCACCGTCACCGGCCCGCTGGGCCTGAAGGACGCGGGCTTCCAGGCCACCGATCCGGCGCGCCTGGCCACGCCCTACGCCAACGCCGCGCCTGCGCCGACGCGGATCACCGACAACCAGGATGTCTCGCTGGGCGCCACCGCCGTGCGCATGGCGCCCAGCCGCGCCGTCGACCCTGCCGCCTTCCCCTCGGGCGGGGCGGGCATGGTCGGCACGGCGGGCGATGTGCTGGCCCTGCTGGAAGCGGTGCGCGCCGGCGGCGGCGGCGTGCTTTCGGCCGCCAGCGTCCAGGCGATGACCACCGACCAGGCCGGGATCAAGGCCGCGACGCAAGGTCCGGGCTGGGGCTTCGGCTACGGCTGGGCCGTGCTCGACGATCCGGCGATCGCCAAGACCCCGCAGGGCGCGGGCACGCTGGCCTGGGGCGGGGTCTATGGCCACAACTGGTTCGTCGATCCGAAGGGGGGGCTCACTGTCGTGCTGCTGACCAACACCGCCTTCGAAGGCATGAACGGCCAGGTGACGCGGGAACTGCGGGACGCGGTTTACGGGCGGTAGGCCCGGCGCCGACCCCCTCCGGCCCGTTCCTCAAGACGCTCCCCCTGAAGGGGGAGCTGTCGCGAAGCGACTGAGGGGGAAGTTGCTGCTGGTATTGGGGGGGCATACTGACGTCATCAGATACTTCCCCCTCCGGCCCTCCGGGCCACCTCCCCCTTCAGGGGGAGGATCTTGGACGGGCGGGAGCCTATTTGGGCAAGCTCCCGATGGATGGGTTTACGTCCCCCATCCTCATTTAAGCCTGGTCCGGCCCTGCTCACGCAGCTCCGGCGGCCCCGCTCGATCGCATCCACGTCGCCGCTTCGGGCCGGATCCTTGCGCCCTCTCCCTGCGACGGGACCCGATGATTATGCGTCGGGATTTGGCGCGTCTGATCGGCGAGGCTGAGAAAGTTGCAAGTGATTGAGTTCGTGTAACTCTTTATCGAGTTAGCCGGGTATCCACGCTGCTCTATCCCCGTCCGCGCTCCTGATCCTTCTCCCTGGAGGGAGAAGGTGGCCTGCGAAGCAGGTCGGATGAGGGGTTAGGGACGGTCGACGGCGTGCCGGCACGCCGGCTGGCGGCGTAACCCCTCACCCTCCCACGCTTCGCGCGGGCCCCTCCCTCTCCCTTCAGGGAGAGGGATTTCGGGGGCCTAGTTCGAGCGCACGTAGAAGGCCGCGTCGTTGCCGACGGCGCGGGCGGTGCTGGTGATCGAGCGGGCCGAGCCGGTGACGGTGGTGGTGGCGCGCGAGGAGACGTCGGCGTTGTTGACCTGGGTGTTGTTGCTGGTCATCGAGCCGCCGCAGGTTCCGCACACATAGCCGCCGACCGAGTTGCCGGCCGCGCTGGCGCGGGCGCCGATGTCGTAGCCGTCGTGGCCCTCGGCGCTGGCGATCACCTCGACACCGCCGCCGTCATTGGTCTGGACGTTGTCGAGCACCAGGGCCGCGCCGGTGTTGCTGACGACCGCGGCGTTGCCCACCCCGTAGGCGCTGCTATTGGCCGCGCCGAACTGGTAGGAGGTGGTCTCGGCCTGCGAGCGCACATAGGCGGTGTTGTACTGGTGGTTGGCCACGTCGAGCAGCGGGCCGACATTGGTGGCGTTGAGGTTGTTGCCGGCCGCCGAGGTCGAGGTCTCGGTCAGATAGGCGTTGCCGTAGGCGGCGAACTTGCTGGCCTGCACCAGGTCGGAGGTATTGCCCTGGTCGGTGATGACCCGGGCGGCCGACTGGTTGGCGCCGTCGATGTCGATGTGGTTGCCCGCCGCCGTGCCGGCCACGGTCGAGGTTCCGCTGACGTACTGCACGATCGCGCCGCCGTCGGCCATGACGTCGCCGGAGTTGGCCTGGCTGATCCGCGCCCCGGCCGCGCCGTTCTGCAGCCACAGGCCCTGGGTGTTGCCGGTGGCCTGGGTGTCGACCGCGAGGTCGCCGGCCCGGGCCGTCTCGGCCTCGACCTGGCCGCGGGCGGTGACCGCGCCGCTGTTGGTCTGCACCATGAAGCCGCGGTAGGTCGCTTCTTCCGCGCCCGCATTGCCGAAATTGCCGGCCGCCTGGGTCGCCACGACGCTGGAGGCGCCCATCGAGCCCGAGGCGTTGACCACGGCATGGCCGTAGACCGAGCCTTGGTTGACCTGGTTGGACGTGGCGTCGACGTCCACGCGCGAGCCGGCGATGCCGACATTGTTGCCGGTCGCCGACGTGGATGCGCTGACGCCTTCCTGGACGGTGACGACGTTCAGGGTCTGCTCGCTGAAGATGTCGCGCAGGTTCAGCTGGTCGTTGAGAACCTGGCCCTGGGCGGTGGCGCTAGTAGCGGCCGCGACGCACAGAGGGATCGCTGCGATCGTTCCAGCGAGACGGATCTTCGCGGGTCTGCGCATTGTTGCTTCCCAGGTTGTTGTAGGCGGGCGTGAACGCGCCCGTGACGCCGACGGTGTCGGCCCCGAACGGATCCGACTGCAGGCAGCTTTGCGGACCCGGCATGCCGTAGAGGTTGGCGCTCATCTCGACGACCGAACGCTCGATCAGCGAGCGCACGGCCAGCTGCACCGGCTCCAGCGCGCCCTTGCCGGCCGACAGGTCGAACAGGTTGTTGTTGGCGAAGGCGAAGATGCCGGCGCTGACTTCGCGGCCGATCACCTGCTTCTGGTAGGAGATGACGTCTTCCACCACCAGGGTGCGGCTGTTGATCAGGCGCAGGTCCATGGCGATGTTCATCACGAACACGCGGCGCTTGAAGTTGGCCTTCAGCCCGTCGGTGTCGAGGTCGCCGCCGTAGAGGTCGGCGCCCGCCGAATGGATGTTGTAGTTCAGCTCGGTGACGCCGCCGACGAGATAGAAGTCCGAGCCCGCGACCTGGCCGGCGACGATCTTGCGATAGTCGGCCGGGGCGTCCGGCGTCGGGGCCGGGCGGTCGGAGATCAGCTTGTTGTTGGCGTACTTCAGTTCCAGTTCGGACACCGAGGTGTCGAAGCGCTCGACCATCGGCATGCCGGCCTTGGCGAAGGCGGTCATGGCCATCAGCGAGGCGCCTTGGGTGACCTTGCGGCCCGAACCGTCGGACTCTTCCTTGCCGGTGTAGTCGGCGATGCGGCCCACGGCGATGCGCGGGGCGGCGACGCGGTTCTGCCGGGCGTAGCTGGCCAGGCAGTTCAGCGCCGTCGAATAGGGGGTGGGGTTGGCCGTGACCGGCGCCGTGCCGATGGGGCGGGCGTAGTTGCCCGCGTCCAGGCGCTTGGGCATGCCGCCGCCGCAGGCGCTGAGCGCCGTGCAGGCCGCGGCCACCATCAGGAAGACGCGCTTAGTTGCCATTGGAGACACCGCCGTTGGTCGACGCGCCGGCGCTGACATTGCCGTTGTTGACCTGGTTGGAGTTGACGATCACCGTGTTGTTGTTGCCCTGGGTGATGACCGTCAGGTTGTTGCCGATCGCGGTCGAGCCGGAGAAGCCGCCCAGGCTGCCGACGCCCGAATAGCTGTCCAGCGAGCCCGACGAGCTGCGGCTGGAATAGACGCTCTGGTCGCTGCCGGTCAGCATGACGCCGTCGACGATGACGCGGTTGCCGTTGGCGTCGCGGGTCGAATAGTCGACGACGTGGTTTTCCTGGCCGGCGACGCGGCCGTAGCCGGCATTGTAGGACGCGGAGTTGCTGCCCATGGACTGGGCCATGGCGGCGCCCGAAATCAGCACGCCGGTGAGGGCGGCGACCGCGCCGAGGGCCCGAACCAGGGGCTTGTTGTTCTTCTTTGAGGCCATGACGGGCTCCGCGACTGTCTGTCCGGGGCTTGCAAGCAACCCCCGTGCCAAAACCGGACACGCCACCATAGGCGGTAAGGTATCCAGAATTGGTTAAACGCGGCGGGTGCGACGGTTTGGGCGCGCCGCGACGCGGCGCGTCGTGGCCTGGATCCCCGATCCGCCATTGATCCCGACGCGGGTTTGCGAGACCTTCGTTATGCAAGTGCGATCAGGGAGGATTGCGTTTTGTTGGTGTCCCAGATTCTGAAGACCAAGGGTGACCTCGTGTTCACCGCCTCGCCCCAGGAAACCGTCGGCGCGGCCGCGGCGCTTCTGCACAGCCGCAAGGTCGGCGCCATGGTGGTGCTGGAAGCCGACGAGTCCATCGCCGGCATATTGTCGGAACGCGACATCGTGCGGCAGATCGCCAAGGAGGGCGCGGCGGCGCTTTCCAAGCCGATCTCGGCCTGCATGACGCGCGACGTCATCTTCGCCCAGCCCGACGAGAGCGTCGACGACCTGCTGGCCAAGATGACCGACCGCCGCATCCGCCACCTGCCGGTGGCCAGGGGCGGACGCCTGGTGGGCATCATCTCGATCGGCGACCTGGTGAAGTACAAGATCCAGGAAGCCCAGGCCGAGGCCGACGGGCTGAAGGCCTATATCGCCGCCGGCTGACGGCGGGATCTTCGCGAAGGCAAAGGGCGCTCCCTATAGAGAGCGTGGAAGCAGGCTCGTCCTCGTCGAGGGCGGGCCTTTCTCATGAGCGCTCTTCTATATGTGCGGGATCAGCCGATCAGCTCGGCGCCCTGGCCGGTGACGGCGTCGGCCAGGCTGTAGCCCTCGAGCACGGCGGCGGTGGCGTCGCGGGCCCGCAGCAGGGCCTCGCGCAGGGCGCAGGTGGCCAGGTCGCTGCAGTCCTCGCAGCGGCGGAAGGCGGTGCGGCTGACGCAGGGGGCCAGCGCCAGGGGGCCGTCGACCAGGCGGATGATCTCGGCGAAGCTGATCTCCTCGGCGGGACGGGCCAGCAGGTAGCCGCCGAACTTGCCGCGCCGGCTGGTCACCAGCTTGTGGCGGGCCAGGCCCAGCAGGATGGCTTCGAGGAACTTGCGGGGGGCGTCGGCGCGCAGGGCCAGTTCGCCGGCCGTGACCTGCTCTTCCGCGCGGGCCAGTTCGACCATGGCGCGCAGGGCGTAGCGGGCTTTCTGGGACAACATCGGCGGCGTCTCTCCTTATAGAGCGCTCTATGGAGGCTGCACGGCGGGGTGTGCAAGCGGTTCCGCTTGATGAGCCCTGGCCGGCCCCTGGCGATTCCATGCACAGATCCGCTCACAGCTAACCTGTGGAGGCGGGCGAAATTGGGTTGCGGCCGGGCAGGGGGCTGTCTAGAAGCCGCACCTCGCCGCGGGGGACACGCTTCGCCGCTCGGAAATGAAGGTTTCGACTTGCATTTCGAGCGCTGGATCGCTAAGTTCCGCGGCCTCAATCGACTCGGGCAGCTGGATTGCCGACGGCCTTTGGCCTTCGGGAGGGAGCGCTTTTGTTGCTTTTGGAGGGCTTCGGTTCTTCGGAAGTTTCTGAAAAGAGTTGGTTGACGAGGTTGGAATGCTTCAATAGAAGCGCCGCCTCGTTCATCGGGATCGAAGAGT
>Ga0247823_10000105_pt1 | contig 65015 bp, 65 predicted proteins | sample 13C_PalmiticAcid_2_FD_192426 | JGI IMG/M metagenome (GOLD analysis project Ga0247823, IMG submission 192426) | Soil microbial communities from agricultural site in Penn Yan, New York, United States - 13C_PalmiticAcid_Day30 | ecosystem: Environmental > Terrestrial > Soil > Agricultural land... | reverse complement strand
GCCGGGCCGCCCTCAGCCCTCGGCCGCTTCCGCCCGCTGCCACCGCCAGATCAGCAGCAGCAATCCGGTGATGATGAACAGCGCGAAGCCGGACAGCGCCCAGGCGTTGACATACCATTGCTCGCCCCAGCTGAACTCGCCCTTCATGATCTTGGCCCAGCCGCGGAAATGCTGGGTCGCCCCGACCGACAGGCCGAACACCGCGAACACTGCGGACAAATAGCGCGACAGCCAGTGCGCCGGATTGGGCAGCATCAGCAGCAGGCCGAGCAGCCCGATCGCGGTGCGCTGCACGCGGCAATAGGGGCAGGCATAGACCAGGCCGGTCAGGTCGATCGTCCACGTCGCCGCGGCGAGCAGGATCGCGGCCAGCCCCACCCAGCGGCGCTGGCGCAGCAGAATATCGGGCAGATCGTTGAACATGGCTTCCCCCATCCGCATCGTGCGGCCTTCGCCCGACGAGACATAATCCCCCCGGCGAATGCAAGCGATAAGGTGCGGATGAAACCACCTCGATCCGCGGGTGGCGCGCGCCGCCGGGCGCGTTAAACAGGGTGCCATGACCTATGCCAGGGACGCCGCTCCGCCCTATTACCACGGCACCCGCGCCGATCTCGCCACCGGCGATCTGCTCGCTCCGGGCTATGCCTCCAATTACGGCGCGGGCGCCGCGGCGCCGTGGATCTATTTCTCCTCGACGCTCGATGCCGCGATCTGGGGGTGCGAGCTTGCCGCCGGGGAGGGGCGCGAACGCATCTATATCGTCGAGCCGACCGGGGCGTTCGTCGACGATCCCAATCTCACCGACGCCAAATTCCCCGGCAACCCGACCAAATCCTACCGCTCGCAACAGCCGCTGCGCGTGGTGGGCGAGGTCGGGGAGTGGCAGGGCCATTCGCCCGAACAGCTCGCGGCGATGAAGGCGCATATCGCCCGCCTCGCCGAACAGGGGATCGCGGCGATCGACTAGGCCGCGACGCATCGGGCGGCCGGTTCCCGTCGCGCGTTTGCCGGTTCCGGTCGCGCGCGGCTCGCGGTCTGCGGCGCGTTTCGTCACGCGGGCCTTGTCCGCAACGAAAGGTTCCGTGATGCGCCGTCCTGTCCTGTTCGCCATGCTTGCCGTGGCCGCCCTGCCGCTCCCCGCCGCCGCAAAGCGCGAAGCGGCACAGGTGCTGATGCCCGCGCCCGAATATCGCGGCGGCAACGAACAATGGGGCTATTCGGAAGCGATCACCGATGGCGACACCGTCTATCTGTCGGGCGTCGTCGCCTGGCTGCGTCCCGGCGAGACCGATCCCGCCATCGCCTATGACCGTGCTTTCCGTCAGATCGGCAACGTCCTCGAGCGCGCCGGGTCGAGCTGGGACAATGTCATCGACATGACCACCTACCACACCGACCTTCCCGCCCAGCTCGACCCGTTCGTCAAGGTCAAGGCGCGCTACGTCACCGCACCCTATCCCACCTGGACCGCGATCGATGTCGACCGTCTCGTTTCCGACACCGGCCTCGTCGAGATCAAGGTCGTCGCGAAGAAGGCGGGGTAAAGCCGCGGTTCGATTGACGCCCTCCGCATCGTCTGGAACACCTCGCGCCGAAAAATTCGGGGAGGGGATCGATGGCGCGGCGATTGCTGGCGTTGGTGCTGTTGCTGTGCGGGTTCGGCGGTGCCGCTCAGGCCGCGCCGCAACCGGGCAGCGTGCTCTGGGAGTTCCGCGCGGGCGGACAGATCTGGGGCTCGCTCGCGCATGACGCGGGCACGCTCTATTTCGGCAGCGACGATCGCCGCCTCTACGCGCTCGACATTGCCGGGCGGAAATTGCGCTGGTCGTTCGAGACCGGCGGCGCGGTCCGCGCACAGCCTGCGGTCGGCGGCGGCCTCGTCTTCGCCGCCAGCGACGACGGCTTCCTCTATGCGGTCGACCGCGCCTCGGGCCGCGAGCGCTGGCGCTTCGACCTCAAGGCGCGCGATCTGCACCGCCGCCCGCCCTCGCCCGACAACCCCTATTTCGATTTCCTCCAGTCCTCGCCGGTGGTGCATGACGGCAAGGTCTATGTCGGCTCGCTCAACGGCATGCTGTTCGTCGTCGACGCCGCGACCGGCAAGCTCGCCTGGAGCGTCGGCACCGGCGATGCGATCCGCGGCAATCCCGTCATTGCGGGCGGGCGGGTCTATTTCGGCAGCTGGGACGATCATCTCTATGCCGTCGATCTCGCGACGCAGAAGCTGGCGTGGCGCGCCGATACCGGCGACATCGTCCAGTCGACCCCGGCGGTCGACAATGGCCGCGTGGTGGTGGGCAGCCGCAGCGCGCGGCTGATCGCCTATGATGCACAGACCGGCAAGGAAGCCTGGCGCCACGATTATGCCGATGGTTCGTGGGTCGAATCCTCGGCGCTCGCGGCCGGCGGCGTCTTCTATGTCGGCAGCTCGGACTCGCTCAAGCTCTCGGCCATCGCCGCCGACAGCGGGCGCGAGCTGTGGCAGTTCAAGACCGGCGGCTGGACCTGGGGCACCCCCGTGCTCGCCAACGGCGCGCTCTATATCGGGGCGATCAGCGGCTACCCCTATTATTTCGAGGGCGTGACGCTCACGCACGGCTTCTTCGCGGTCGATGCCGCCACCGGCCGCCAGAAATGGCGCTTCACCCCGCAGCCGACCCAGGGCTACGTCACCGGCGGGGTGATGGGCTCGCCGGTGATCGCGGGCGGCGTCGTCTATGTCGGCGCGCTCGACGGCCGGGTCTATGCACTGAAGGAATGAACGGGCATCGCCCGGCATGGAGGGAAACAGAATGAACCGCATAGCCATCGCCGTCCTCGCGGCCGTCACCATTCTCGCGACCCCGGCAGCGGCGAAGCGCGATCCGGCACAGGTGCTGATGCCCCCGCCGGGTCAGGACGCCGCGCACCGGCAATGGGGCTTTTCGGAGGCGGTGACGCATGGCGACACCATCTACCTCTCGGGCGTGGTCGCCGGGCTGTGGGGGGAGGAGACCGACCCGTCCGCCGCCTATGAGCGCGCTTTCCGCCAGATCGCCGATATCCTGCAGCGTGCCGGATCGAGCTGGGACGACGTGATCGAGATGACCACCTATCACACCGATCTCCCCAGCCAGTTCGACGCCTTCGTCAAGGTCAAGGCGCGCCATGTCGCCGCGCCCTATCCGGCCTGGACCGCGATCGATGTCGACCGCCTCGTCCCCGACAAGGGGCTGGTCGAGATCAAGGTCGTGGCGAAGAAGACGAAATAGCCGCCATGCCCCATCTCGCCCATCTCGCGCTTATCGTCCGCGATTATGACGAGGCGCTCGCCTTCTACATCGGCAAGCTCGGGTTCGAGCTGGTCGAGGACAGCGATCAGCCCGAACAGGACAAGCGCTGGGTGACGATCCGTCCGCCCGGCGCGTCGGGCAATGCTGCGACGATCCTGCTCGCCCGCGCGGCCACGCCGGAGCAGGCGCGGTTTATCGGCGATCAGGCGGGCGGCCGCGTCTTCCTCTTCCTCGCCACCGACGATTTCGACCGCGACCATGCCGCCTATACCGCCGCCGGGGTCGAGTGGGTCCGCCCGCCCGCGATGTACGATTATGGCAAGGTCGCGGTGTTCCTCGACCTTTACGGCAATCGCTGGGATCTGATCGAGTTCGCTCCCGGCCACCCCAACGCCGCGTGATCGCATTGGCCGGCGGCGCGTGATAGAAGCGCCCACCCGATTGAAAGGTCCGCCGATGCGCCTCGCCTTGCTCGCCACCACCGTCTCGCTCGCGGCGCTTGCCACCGCGCCGGCCGTCACCAGCGCCGCCGCGCCCGCGCCGCATGCGACGCCCAAGCCGGCCCCGACACCCGCGCCCAGTCCGCGTCCGGGCGGGTCCGGCGGGCACGTCAAGCCGTTCAGCGGTGCCACCGGCGGCGAGCTGCTTTCGACCCGGCCCACGCCCACGCCCACGCCGACCCCGGCGCACAAGCACCCGCATTGATCCGCCGATGAGCCTTGTCCTTGCCCTGTTCGCGGCCGCGCCCCAGGCCGCGATCGACCCGCCCACGCGCACCGCGATCGAGGCGACCTGCTTCGACTATCTCGACGGCCAGCTCGAAGGGGATCCGGCGCGCGTCGCCCGTGCGCTCCATCCCGATCTCGCCAAGCGCCGCGTGCTCGGCGACACGCCCGACGAACGGCTCGGCCTGCGCCGGATGAGCAAGGAGGAGCTGGTCGATCTGACGCGGCAGGGGGCGCTCAAGACGCCCAGGGAACAGTGGAACCGCTCGTGCCGCGTGCTCGACGTCGCGGGCAACGCCGCGGTGGCGCGCGCCGAGACACCGTGGTTCGTCGACTATTTCCACCTCGGCAAATTCGGGGAGCGCTGGATCATCGTCAACGCGCTCTGGTATTCGAAGCCGAAGGAGGCGCGCTAGCGCCGCCGCTTCCAGTCCAGCGCCACGCCGATCCGCTGGTCCCAGCTTCCGTCCCATTCGGTGCGCAGCCCATGCGCTTCCAGCCGCGACACGATGTCGCGCGCCACCGCCAGCGCTGCGGCCTCGCCTTCCTCGCACGCGCCGTAATTGAGGTAGAGGCCGCCGCCCTCGGCCGCGCTCTCTGTGTCCTGCATGTGATAAAAGGCATAGCCGCGCGCCGGCCTGCCTGCATCCTGCGCCGCGCCGATCTCGTCCCAGATCTCCGACGATCCACAGGTGCCGCAGCAGCTGAAATGCTGGCGCGCGATCACGCCGTCGGCCTCCAGCGCCTCGAATGCCTCGTCCAGCCGGTCGCAATCGGTGCGCGCGGGCCAGTCCAGCTGGTCGGCGGCATGCTCGGCCAGCGCCTCGCGCAACAGCTGCTGCGCGGTGCGGCGCAACGCGGCCGGTTCGAATTCTTCCTCGAACGCCGAGGCGGCGTTGGTCAGGATCGCGTCCTCGTCATAGAATCCGCTGGCGACATCGCGACGGATCATGTCGCGCACCCATCCGACTTTCTCTTCGGTATCCGGTTCGGCCGGTACGGCTTGCGGCGCCGGCTGGCGTCCGAAAATCCGGTCGAACAGCGATTTGGTCATGCGATGTCTTCCCTGTCTGTCGCAGCCGGTGCCCGGCGTGATGGATGCGCGAATGTCACACCGGATTCCAACAATTTCCAACACAGCTTCCTTCCGCTCGCAATGTTGGAATCGGCCTGCTCCATCCTGTGCGATGGAACAGAACCCCGTTGCGCGCGATCCCGCGCCTTCGTCCGCCGCCGCGCCGATCGTGCCCGGCCGCGCCCATTGGACCCCTGCACGGCAGCGCATCTTTCTGGCGGCGCTGCTCGAAACCGGCAGCATCGGACGCGCCGCGCGCGCGGCGGGCATGTCGCGGTCGAGCGCGCATCGCCTGCGCCAGCGGCTTGCCGGTACGCCGTTCGACCGCACCTGGACTCATGTGCTCGCGCTTCATGCATCGCGCCTTGCCGATCCGTTCGCGCCCGATCCGGCCGCGCCGCGCACGCGCGCGTGACGCAAGCGTGCCGCAGCGGTGATGCGAAGGTGTCCGAAACGGTTGCAGGGCGGATCGGAACGCTCGCATCGCCGCGGCGTCCGGGTCGCGCGCCTGTCGCTTCGCGTCTCGCCACGGTCGCGCCGCTGTCGCGTTCCTGTCGCGAACCGCGCGCCAACCCGCCGCTTCGCGGGCGCAATCGCCGGGAAACCCCGCAATTGTGTCAACTTCGTCAACCTGCACCCTTGCCGCTCTTGTCCGCCGCGCATCGCTTTGCCAGACCGGGCGCATGACCCCGTCCTTCGCGATGATCGACGATTTCCTCGCCAACCCGCTCGAGATGCGGCGGCAGGCGCTGGCGCTCGGCTATGATGCGGCGACCAAGGATGCCGGCGCCAACTTCCCCGGCGTCACCTCGGCGCGGCCGCTGCACATCCCCGGCCTCGACGACAGCGTCTCGCGCATCGCGGGGCGGGCGCTCACCGGCGCGGCGGGCACGCTCCACGGCCATTGCCGCCTCACGCTCAAACAGGATCGCGGCGCCAGCGGCGTGCATTGCGATCCCGCGGCCTATTCGGGGATCCTCTATCTCAGCCTGCCGCAACATTGCCGCGGCGGCACCGATTTCTACCGCCATCGCCGCACCGGACTCGAACGGGTGCCCGCGACGCTCGATGGCGTGATCGCGGCGGGCTATCCGACCGGCGACGCGCTGGTGGCAGACGTCATCAACCGCGACACGATGAAGCCGTCGGCATGGGAACGCAGCTTCACCGCGCCGATGCGCTTCAACCGGCTGATCCTGTTCAGCCCGTGGATGTTCCACAACAGCGCCGCCGGCTTCGGTGCGGGACCGGACGACGGCAGGCTGGTCTACCTCATGTTCTTCGCCCCGGCATGACCCATCCGCACCCCCTTGCCGGGATCGCCGACGCGCCGGTCACGCCGGACCGGAGCGCGCCCGATGTCCGCCACCCGCCGTTCGTCTTCATCGCGATGGCGGCGCTGGCCGGGGCGGTGCTGGTGCTCGCGATCCTCGGCTATGCGATCGCCGGGGGCGACCGCTTTGCCTTCGACAGCGGCATCATGCTATGGTTGCGGCAGGCGGGCGACCCCGCTGTTCCGGCGGGGCCGCTGTGGCTCAAACAGGCGATGATCGACATCACCGCGCTGGGCGGGGAAACGGTGCTGACCCTCGCGGTCGCACTCATCATCGGTTTTCTCGCCGCCAGCCGCCATCTGCTGGCCGCGGCGCTGGTCTTCGCCGGCACCGTCACCGGCTCGATCGCGGTCGCGCTCGCCAAGAGCCTGGTCGGGCGTGCGCGCCCGGCGCTGGTCGACCATCTGGTCGAGGTCGGCTCGGCCAGCTTCCCCAGCGGGCATGCCGCCAACAGCGCGATCATCTATCTCACCATCGCGCTGGTCAGCATCCAGGTGATCCCGCACCGCGCCGCACGCCGGTTCGTGGTCGGCGCCACGCTGCTGCTGGTCACCGCGATCGGCGTCAGCCGCGTCTATCTCGGCGTGCACTGGCCCAGCGACGTGCTGGCGGGGTGGAGCTTCGGCACGCTGTGGGCGCTCGCCTGGTGGGCGGCGGGCAGCGGACTGCGCCTGCGGCTTGCCGGGCACACGGCATCGGACATGGTCCGGCGCGGCAATTGACTTTGCCGGGGGGCGCTCCGATGCTCGAACGATCTGGGGGAGGAAATCGTATGGGGTTCAATCGGTTGCGCGCCGCCGGCATGGTGGCGGTTCTTGCATGGGCGGGACATGTGCCCGCCGCTTCGGCGCAGGCATGGATCGGGCAGGTCGTCGGTAACATGATGGCGCAGCAGGCCGCCGCGCAGCAGGAGGCGGCGTGCATGAGCGGGACGCCGATGCCGCCCGAAGAAGTGACCGAGGCGCGCGCGCCGGGGCTTGCCCTGATGCCGGCTTATTATGCCAGCGCCGGTGGCGACGGCCGCATCTCGGGGCATTTCAACCTCGACAAGAAGACGCGCTGGATCGACGGCGAGACCGGCGTCGGCATGGCCGTGCTCGACCAGCAGCGCGATCCGTTTGCCCGTGGCGGCCTGTCGCTCGATCCCGTGCCGCTCGAATTCGTGCGTGCCGGCGACGGCGCCAGCGCGCTGGGGCAATGGGTGGTCCGCGACGCCGCGGGGGCGGTGCGCGGCACCTACACCGCCCGCTTCACGCGCCGGACCGGTGTCTGGCGGCTGTCGACGCTTCAGCTCACCCCGGCCCGGACCTATGTCGATCCGGTGGTGCAATATTGCCACGCGCCCGGCGACGTCCTGCCCTATCGTCTCGCGACCACGCGCTTCGTTCGCGAGCAGGCCGAGCGGCGGGCGGTGAAGGCAGCCGGCAAGGCCGCCAAGGCGGAGGCCGCGCTGGCCAAGGCCGGCGGCAATGCCGCGGCCATGGAACGGGCTCAGGCGGCGCGGACGACGCTCGAACGGCGTCAGACCGAGTTCGACGCCGCCAAGACCGAGGAGGCGAAGGCGCTGGCCGACGCGGCCGAGGCCGAAGCGCGCAAGGCGGGGGCGATCGCGGCGCTGGCCGGCGGAAGCTGACGGGCGCCGGGCGCTCTGGTCAGTGCGCCCAGCGTTCGCCCAGCACCTCGGCCTTGCCGTTCTGCCAGCGGACTTCCATCGCCGGTTCCTTGGGCTTGCCCGGTGCGAACAGCTCGTAGATCGTCTCGCCGCCTTCGACCTGGCGGCTTTCGATCACGCGTTCGGGGGTAAAGGCGTCCTTCTTCGCCGCGGCGGCGGCTCGAACCGGGGCGGGGGCGCTGGCCCAGTCGACGTCGCGCTGCACCTCGACCGCGGTCAGCTTGCCGTCGGCGCCGGCGAGCACGTCGATCTCGACCTCGCTGCCGTCGGGGCGGGTGCCCTCGACGTCATAGTAGATGCGTCCCTCGCGTTCCTTCCGCTCGGCCTCGGTGATGGCCATGCCCGGCACCGTCGCCGCGACCAGCGCGGCAAGGCCGTCGGGCAGGTCCGCCGCGGCGACGTTGCTGATTGCGGTCTCGGGCCCGGCGCCGAGCACGCCATTGTCCGCGTCCGCCCCGGTGTTGCCGCTGTCGGCTGCCGGCGAACAAGCCGCCAGCGCCGCGGCAAGAGCAAGGACGGAACCCGGAATGGTGACGGTGCGGCGCATCTCTACTCTCCTCAAGGAAACCGGTGTCTATCCTGCGCCGGGAGCGATGGCCGTGCAACCTTCGCCGCAGCGGAACGCTTCATCCTCGAGGGAGAGGTGCCATGTTCGTCGCGGCCTATTGGTGGAAGGTGCATCCGGGCAAGGAAGCGCAGTTCCGCGCCGCCTGGTGCCGGGGGACGGAACATATCCGGGCGAAATACGGCTCGCTCGGTTCCCGGCTGCATCGCGACGCGACGGTGGATGCCGACGGCCTCACCCGTTTCGTCGGTGTCGCCGAATGGCCCGACCGTGCCACCTGGCAGGCCGCGTTCGACGCGAAGATGGTCTATGACGACCCGGCAACCCGCGCGGCCTTTGTCGATGCCATCGCCGACACGGCGCACGAACCGTTGCTGCTCATGGAAGTCACCGACGACCTGCTCGATCGTCGGGGCTGAAGGGCCGCGCGGCGCTCGCCACGCGACCCCGACGGCTCAGCGCTTGTTTTCCAGCCGTGCGTCGTCGGCCTTGTCGATGGCATCGGCCTTGGCTTCGCCCGCTTCTTCGACATTGTCGGCCTGCGCTTCGAGCGAATCCGCCAGCGTCTCGTTGGTGGTGTTGTCCGCCAGATCGTCCAGCGCGTCGGCCTGATTCTCGGCCGCGGACTCGATATTGTCTGCCGCCTTGTCGTCGGCACCGCCGCCGCATGCAGCCAGCGCCATCAGACCGGCACCCGCCATCGTCGCTTTCAGAATGGATTTCATACGATTACGCCTCCTGTTCGACACAAGAGGCAAGAATGAACGGGCGGGAAAGGGGTTCCATCACCCCCGGCGGCGCTCAGGCCGCGGCGCGCAATTCCAGCCGTTCCCAGATCTCGGCCAGCGCCGCGGTCAGCTCGCGCATCATCGCCTCGTCATGCGCGGGGCCGGGAGTGAAGCGAAGCCGCTCGGTGCCGCGCGGCACGGTCGGATAATTGATCGGCTGTACGTAGACGCCATATTCGGCGAGCAGGATGTCGCTGATCCGCTTGGCCTTGACCGGATCGCCCACCATCAGCGGCACGATGTGCGTGACGGTATCCATCACCGGCAAGCCGGCTTCGGTCATCATCGCCTTGAGCTGCGCGGCAGCCGCCTGCTGGCCGTCGCGCTCCTCGCTCGATTGTTTGAGATGACGCACCGACGCCAGCGCGCCCGCGACCAGCACCGGCGAGAGCGACGTGGTGAAGATGAAGCCCGGTGCATAGCTGCGGATGACGTCGATGATCGTCTGGTCCGCGGCGATATAGCCGCCCATCACGCCGAACGCCTTGCCGAGCGTTCCCTCGATGATCGTCAGGCGCGACGCAGCCTCGTCGCGCTCCGAAATGCCGCCGCCGCGCGCACCGTACATGCCGACGGCATGGACTTCGTCGAGATAGGTGAGCGCGTTATATTTGTCGGCGAGATCGCAGATCGCGTGGATCGGCGCGACGTCGCCATCCATCGAATAGACGCTCTCGAACGCGATCAGCTTGGGCGCGGTGGGGTCGTCCGCCGCCAGCAGTTCCTCGAGATGGGCGAGGTCGTTATGGCGCCACACGCGCTTCTCGCAGCCCGAATTGCGGATTCCCGCGATCATCGAGGCGTGGTTGAGCTCGTCCGAATAGATGATGCAGCCGGGCAGCACCTTGGCCAGCGTCGACAGCGTGGCCTCGTTCGAGACATAGCCGCTGGTGAACAGCAGCGCGCCCTGCTTGCCGTGAAGGTCGGCGAGCTCCGCCTCCAGGTCGACATGGTAATGCGTATTGCCGCCGATGTTGCGCGTGCCGCCCGAACCCGCGCCGACGTCGTGCAGCGCTTCCTCCATCGCCGCGATCACCTTGGGATGCTGGCCCATGGCGAGATAGTCGTTCGAGCACCACACGGTGATCGGCTTGGGCCCGTTATGCCCGTGGAAGCAGCGCGCATTGGGGAACATGCCCTTGTTGCGCAGAATGTCGATGAACACGCGATAGCGCCCTTCGGCATGCAGCCGGTCGATCGCCTGAGTGAAGACGCGCGAGTAATCCACGGCGCGCGGAGTCGTGTCGGTGCTCATGGCCGGCCCCGATAACGGTTTCGCGATGCGAAGGCCAGCGCAGTGGAGCGGGATTGTTTGCATAAGCGTGATCGATGCAATCGAATCGCGTTCATCCTATCCTCGGCCGGGACTCAATCGCTGCTTCATGCTATGAATATAGCACCGCGGAACCGGGACTCCGAGCATTTCTGCGGCTGAGAGAGCATTGCGCTCCCGCTTGGATCGAGCGAGGCGAATATGGACCGCAACGACTATGCCTATTTCAGGCAGCGTGAGGCCGACGAACGCGGCTGCGCCGAGCGCGCGCTGGACCAGACCGCGCGCCGGGCACACCTCGACATGGCCGAGCGCTATGCCGAACGCGTGCGGACGATGATGCCGCCAGTGGTGCCCACGGCCTAACCGATTCGCGACCAGGGCCGCGCATCGCGGACGTCGAGCCTGCATACGCCCGTGAGCCGGTGCGAGGCGACATAGTGGCGTACCCGTGCGTCATAATCGGGTGCCAGCGGATCGGCGAACGCCCAGTCGCGCGGCTGAAATGTCGAGTAGCCACCCAGCGTCGGCACACGCCATAGCTGGGCAAGCAGCATCGCATCGACGTTGTGGAGATATTTCCCCGCATTCTCGGGCCGCTGATAGATCGGGCTGCTCGGGTTGGTTGCGGGGATTTCCGCAATACGCGTCTGCACCGCGTAGAAGCTGGTGCAGCCCGGCGGCGGCGGCGCGATGGTCAGGAGGTCGGCACGCTGGCGCGCACGGCTCACTTCGGCGACGGAGGTCGTGTTGATCTGCTCGACCAGCAGCACACCGACCAGTGCTGCCGCCAGCACCCACCTGTGAGCGATCAGGTCGGTCAACCGATGCCGGAACGCGCCTGCGGTGACCAGGAGCACGGGTAGGATCAGGATCAACTGATAGCGCACGACGACCCGAATGCCGCTCGCGCCCGGCACCAGATAATGCACCGCGATCCATGCCGAGATCACCCACAGCTTGATCGTCAGCAGCCATGTGACCACCACCGTCCAGGCGAAGGTCCGCGCCAGCGCGTCCTGGTCGCTGGCGGCGCGGTCGCGCAGCGTGCGCCATGCGGCGATGATGAACAGGGCGAACAGCGCGAAGGCGAAGCCGGTCTGATGCTCGCCCCGGAACAGGCGATTGGCGACCCGTGGATCCGGTCCGTAGACCAACGGCGCGAGCGCATCGAGCTGGGCGAAGACCCATCCCCAGACCAGATTGCCCGGCCCGACATTGACCGGATCGATCGGGCTGGCGAGGTAGCTGATCATATAACCGTGCCCACCGGTCTCGCCTACTTTGGGCAGGTAGACGAGCAGGAACGGAGCGGCGGCGAGACCGAAAGCGGCGATCGTCCAGGCGATCGTCGCCAGGTGCGGGCGCAACAGGCGGGCGAGCGCAGCGGGCCGCCAATTGCGCGTCGAGATCAGCCAGCACAGCACGAACATGCAGCCGAACCAGATCGCAAACCATGCCGTGTAGAACGCCGTCAGCAGCCAGGCGCCGACCAGCAGGCATAGCCCGAGCGCGGCGAGCCGGGCGCACCAGTGCCGGCCGGCGGCTTCGGCCCGCACGGCAGCGATCGCCAGGATCATCGCCAGCGGGAACAGGGCAACGGTCTGGAGCTGGGCGTGGACCGCCTGCAGCGTCATGCCGTTGGCGATGGTGAAGAGTGCCGCGACCAGCAGCGCGACCGGCGCTTGCCAGCCCAGGGTTCGCCGGACCAGCCACCAGCTGGCGAGGAAGCCGACTGTCTTGAAACTGGCGGCGTTGAGCATGTCGGACAGAAACGGGTCGAACCACATTCGCCAGAAGGAATAGACGAGGCCGTAGAGGAAATAGCCGTCGTTATAGCCAAGCGTGGCGCTGTGCGGGTGGAAGTAGATCGGCGCGTTCCAGACCGAATGGCCGGTCAGCACGTTGCGCCAGTGTTCGAGCAGGCTGATCTCGATGATCCCGTCGGCGCGGTCGCCAAAGCCGAGGTCGAACCCGCTCCACACCGGGTCGCGGAACGCGATCAGCATCGCCGCCAGCCATACCATCAGCACCCCGAGCCATTCGCGGCGGACGCGCGAACCGGCGGTCAAAGCGCTGCGATCCGGTCGAGTCCGTAGCGTGCCAGCGCGGGAGCGAGCGCCGCGGCGGCATCGTCGAGGCGGGTGAATACAGCGACTCCGGTCGTCGGCGCATCAGGCCATTCCTGCCCCTGCGTCAGATGCGCGACGCGACGCGCAATGCCGGGCCCCCCATCGACGAAGACGACGGGATGCGGTGCGGCGGCGGCGAGTTCCTCCTCGACCAGCGGGAAGTGGGTGCAGGCGTTGACGACCACGTCGATGCGGTCCCCTCCTGCCTGGCCGAACAAGCCGTCGAGTACCGCGCGATACCGTGCCGGATCGACGCCTTCGCCGCGCAGCTTCGCCTCGGCAAGCTGGACCAGTTCGGCACTGCCATGGCGGATCACAGTGCAATCCGCCGCAAACTGCGCGGCGAGATTGTCGACATAGGGCTGACGCACCGTCGCTTCTGTGCCCAGTACGCCGATCACCCGGGTCCTGGAGAGCGTCGCGGCGGGCTTGATCGCAGGTACGGTGCCGACGATGGGAATGTCGAGCGCGGCGCGGACATGGCTGAGCGCGATGGTCGAAGCGGTATTGCACGCGATGACGATCAGCCGTGGCCGATACCGTTCCGCCAGCCGTCCGAGCAGCGCGGGCACGCGTGCCGCGATCTCCTCCTCGCTCTTCGTTCCATAGGGAAAGCCGGCGCTATCGGCGGCATAGACCAATGGCGCGTGCGGCAGCAGCGTGCGGGCCGGCGCAAGGACGGACAGGCCACCAACGCCCGAATCGAAGAAGAGTATGGGCCGGGTATCGGCCATGAAGCGGTCGCCTGATTCAGATTGTTGCGCGCGCTTATCGAAGCACCTAGCTTTGGACGCAAGCAAGGGGACGCACGCTGACGACCGAAATTCTCTGGGGAACGCCGACACTGGCGCTACTGCTGGGCTATCTGCTCGGTTCGATCCCGTTCGGCGTCCTGCTGACGCGTGCCGCTGGCGCAGGTGACCTGCGCACGATCGGATCGGGCAATATCGGCGCCACCAATGTGTTGCGCACCGGTCGCAAGGGGCTGGCGGCAACGACATTGCTGCTCGACCTGCTCAAAGGGGCGGCTGCGGTGTGGATCGCCGAGGCGTTGTGGCCCGGCACCGGCGTGCTCGCGGCGGCGGGCGCCTTTTTCGGCCATTGCTATCCCGTCTGGCTCAAGTTTCGGGGCGGAAAGGGCGTTGCGACGCTGATGGGCATCGTTCTCGCGCTGCACTGGCCCTCGGGGCTGGTCTATGCCGCGGTATGGCTCGGGCTGCTCGCGGGGCTCCGTGTTTCCTCGGTCGCGGGGATGCTCGCGGCGGTGAGCGCGCCGGTGAGTGCTGCCTGGTTCGGCCGGTTCGACATCGTGCCGCTGCTGATCGGCCTGGCACTGGTGGTGCTGTGGAAGCATCGGGAGAATATCGAGCGGCTGCTGGCGGGAACCGAACCGCGCATCGGGCGAAAGAATGGGTGAAGGCGAGCGCGATCTCGCCCGTCTCCGGCTGATCCGCTCGCCGCGAATCGGCCCCGTTACCTACCGTCAGTTGATCGCCCGCTTCGGCAGCGCAGAGGCGGCGCTGGACGCGTTGCCTGCGCTTGCGATGCGCGGCGGCGGTGCCGCTCCCGCGATTGCCGATGCGGGAACGGCACGGCGCGAGATGGCGGCGGTGGCGAAGCTGGGCGCGCGCCATCTGTTCCTTGGCGACCCCGACTATCCGGCCCTGCTCGCCGAGCTTGAGAATGCGCCGCCCGTGTTGATCGCGCGCGGTGACATCGGGCTGGTCCATCGTCCGTGCGTGGCGATCGTGGGTGCGCGCAACGCGTCCGCCGCTGCCTGCCGCTTCGCGCGCCAACTCGCGCAGGGATTGGCGGAGACCGGGGCGACGGTTGTCTCCGGCCTTGCACGCGGGATCGACACCGCGGCGCATCAGGGATCGATCGGCGGCGGCACGGTCGGCGTGATCGCGAGCGGGATCGACATCGCCTTTCCGCCCGAGAACCGCGAACTCCAGGAACGGGTCGCGGTCGAGGGCCTCCTGCTCGCCGAGCAACCGCCCGGTGCCGAGCCGCTCGCGCGCCATTTCCCCTCACGCAACCGCATCATCGCGGGGCTGGCGCAGGGGACGGTGGTGGTCGAGGCGGCGCCGCGCTCGGGCTCGCTGATCACCGCGCGGATCGCCGCCGAGGCGGGTCGTGAGGTGATGGCGGTGCCCGGCTCACCGCTCGATCCGCGCGCACAAGGCTGCAACCTGCTGATTCGCGAGGGGGCGACGCTGGTGCAGAACGTCGACGATATCCTGGAAGCCGTCCGGCCGATCGACGCACGTTCGGTACGCTCGCCGGTCAGCGAGTTCGAAAGCGAGCCCGCGGACGAGCCGGGCGATGACGAACGGCACCGGATCGAAGAACTACTGGGCCCGGTTCCGGTGCCGGTCGACGAGCTGATCCGTCAGGCGGGGCTAGCGGCGGCGAAGGTGCAGCTGGTGCTGCTTGAACTCGAACTGGCCGGAAGGGTGGAGCGGCATGCGGGCGGCCGCGTGAGCCTGATCTGAGAGGGGCAATGGACGAACGGGCAATGAGCGCAGGACAGGTCATCGAGCGGATGTTCGTCCTGCTCCGCGACAATGCGGCGCAAGTGGCGGCTGCGATTCTGATTCTCGCAGCGCTCGGCACGGCATGGGATTATCGTTACCCCGATTCCTGGGCCAGCCTGCCGCTCAACATCGCCTCGGCGATCGCGCAATATTGGATCGTCCGGCAGGCGTTGGCGCGTGAAAGATTGCTGGCCGCGAACCTGTCCGGCGCGCCGGTATCCTATGTCGGCGTCTCGTTCGTGTCGCAGATCGGTATCCTGCTCGGCTTCGTGTTGCTGATCGTGCCGGGGATCGTTCTGGTGCTGCGATGGGCGCCCGCCGTTCCGCTTGTGCTCGGCGTAGAGCGGCTGTCCACCAACGACGCGCTGGGTGAGGCCTGGAAGCGAACCAAGGGGCATTGGCAGGCGATCGGCGCTGCCTACCTGCTCACCCTGATTCCCTTTGCCGGCGCGATATTCGCCTATGCATGGGAGACAGCCGGGGTCTCGGCCCAGCTGGCAGCGCTCGGCGTTGCGAACATCCTGATCAACCTCTCGATAGCGTTGATGTGGATGCTAAGCGTCGCCGTCTATCAGGGATTCGCCAACCGCGACCGGGAACTCGAGGACATCTTCGCCTGAGCGCGGCCCTGCGTCAGGCCGCTCGCAAACGGATATGCGCGGCGCGCAGAGCCATAGGGTAGAGGATCTCATTTTCGGCCCGCACGCGGCGCTGAAGCGTGTCGAGCAAGCTCTGCAGCCCGGTCACGAAGCCATCGCGATGCGCGGCGATCGCTGTCTCGCTCCATATCGCGACGAAGGTGTTCCAGTCGCTGGCGACCGACGCAAAGGCGTTGATGGCCTCCTCCGCCATGATCCGCTGGCCGGCATCGTCGCTGGCAAGGAGCAGCGGATAGATCTGATCGTCCTCGATCGCGAGGTGCGGGGTCAGCAGCGAATCGAGCTGTCCGAGACCGACGGAAAGCGTCGCTGCCCCGGCCCCGTTTTCGATTTCCCGCACAAGATTGCGAACCATCGTAAAGATGGCGCTGTGGTCGTGCAGGAGATCCTCGAACGACAGCATTCCGACTCGCCTAACGGTGGAATCACAGGATTGAATAACCGGATTGGGTTAAGAAGCCGGACATAGCACCTATATCCGCCTCTTGACGCCCGGCGGGGCGCCTTCCCATCCTCGCGCGTATACGCGAAGCCTTAAATCGGAACCCCATGCAGCTGGTCATCGTCGAATCGCCCGCCAAGGCGAAAACCATCGAGAAGTATCTGGGCAAGGACTATCGGGTCCTCGCCTCCTACGGCCATGTCCGCGATCTGCCGCCCAAGGACGGATCGGTGAAGCCGGACGATGGCTTCGCGATGGATTGGGAGACCTATGCCGACAAGGCGAAGCAGCTCAAGGCGATCACCGACGAGGCCAAGAAGGCCGATCGTCTGATCCTTGCCACCGACCCCGATCGCGAGGGCGAGGCGATCAGCTGGCATGTGCAGGAGCTTCTGGCGAAGAAGAAGGCGCTGCCCAAGGAAGTCGAGCGCGTCACCTTCAACGCGATTACCAAGCCCGCGATCCTCGCGGCGATGGCGGCGCCGCGCCAGCTCGATACCGATCTGATCGACGCCTATCGTGCGCGCCGCGCACTCGATTATCTTGTCGGTTTCACCCTCTCGCCGGTGTTGTGGCGCAAGCTGCCTGGCGCCAAGTCGGCGGGCCGCGTCCAGTCGGTCGCGCTGCGCCTGATCGTCGAGCGCGAGCGTGAGATCGAGATCTTCAAGGCGCAGGAATATTGGTCGGTTACCGCCCATCTCGAGCATGACGGCACCGCCTTCGATGCACGCCTTGTGCGGTTCGAGGGCAAGAAGCTCGACCGGCTGTCGATCGGCGACGAAGGCACCGCCATGCGCGCCAAGGCCGCAGTCGAGCAGGGGCGGTTCACCGTTGCCAGCGTCGAGACCAAGCCGGCGATGCGCAACCCGCCGCCGCCCTTCACCACTTCGACCCTGCAGCAGGAGGCTGCGCGCAAGCTCGGTTTCTCGGCCAGCCACACGATGCGGATCGCGCAGGCGCTCTACGAGGATGGCGCGATCACCTATATGCGGACCGACGGTGTGCAGATGGACGGCAGCGCCATCGACGCCGCGCGCAAGGCGATCGTGGGCCGCTATCAGGCGAGCTACATTCCCGACAAGCCGCGCCAGTATCAGACCAAGGCCAAGAACGCCCAGGAAGCGCATGAGGCGATCCGCCCCACCGACTTCGGTCGAGACAAGGCCGGATCGGGCGATCACGGCAAGCTCTACGAGTTGATCTGGAAGCGCGCGCTCGCCAGCCAGATGTCGAGCGCGCGGATGGAGCGCACGACGGTCGAGCTGGAGGAGCCGACCGGCCAGGACGGGCTGCGCGCCACCGGCCAGGTGGTGATCTTCCCCGGCTATCTGGCGCTCTACGAGGAAGGCCGTGACGACGAGGGAGACGAGGACAGCCGCCGCCTCCCCGTGATCCGTCAGGGCGATACCCCGGCCAAGAAGGGCGTGGAGGCCGAGCAGCATTTCACCCAGCCGCCGCCGCGCTTCTCCGAAGCTTCGCTGGTCAAGCGCATGGAGGAGCTGGGCATCGGTCGCCCGTCGACCTACGCCTCGATCATCCAGGTGCTCAAGGACCGTGCCTATGTCCGTATCGAGAAGAACCGCTTCTTCGCCGAGGAGACCGGCCGCCTGCTGACCGCATTCCTCGAGCGCTTCTTCGAGAAATACGTCAATTACGACTTCACCGCCGGACTCGAGGAAGAGTTGGATGACGTGTCGGGCGGCCGTGCCGGCTGGCAGGCGGTGCTCGAAGCCTTCTGGAAAGACTTCCGCCCGCGCACCGACGAGGTGATGGAGCGCAAACCGAGTGAGGTGACCGAGGCGCTCGACAAGTTCCTCGAACCCTATCTCTTCCCCGACAAGGGCGACGGTAGCGATCCGCGCCTTTGCCCGGCGTGCGGCGAGGGCAGGCTGGCGCTGCGCGGCGGCAAGTTCGGCGCGTTCGTCGCCTGCTCCAACTATCCCGAGTGCAAATTCACCCGCCGCTTCGGTCAGCCGGGCGGCGAGGATGGCGGCGATACCGGCCCCGAAGTGATCGGACAGGATCCCGTGACGGGCGAGGATATCTCGCGTCGCTCGGGCCGGTTCGGGCCGTACATCCAGCGCGGCGAGGGCAAGGAGGCGGCGCGCGCGTCGATCCCCAAGGACATTCCCGAGTTCGATCTCGACTGGGCGGTGAAGCTGCTGAACCTCCCGCGCACGATCGGCGACCATCCCGAGAGCGGCAAACCGATCACCGCTTCGATCGGCCGCTATGGCCCCTATCTGGCGCATGACGGAAAATATGCGCGGCTGTCCTCGACGACCGATGTGTTCGAAACGGGCATGAACGCCGCAGTGGTCAAGCTGGCCGAGGCGGCTGCGGGCGGCGGACGCACGCGCGGCGCAAGCCGGGAGCCGCTGAAGGTGTTTGGCGCGCATCCGGAATCGGGTGCCGAGATCAAACTGATGGAGGGCCGCTTCGGTCCCTATCTCACCGATGGCACGACCAACGCTACGTTGCCCAAATCGGTCGATCAGGCGGCGCTGACGCTCGAAGAGGCGGTGCAGCTGATCGACGCCAAGGCAGCTGCCGGTCCGGCCAAGAAGAAGGGCCGCAAGGCGCCGGCGAAAAAGGCTGCGGCAAAGAAAGCCCCGGCCAAGAAGGCGGCGACGAAGAAGTAGTTCAGGCCGCGCGCAACGTGGTCATCTGGAGCCAGGAGCGAGCCAGCTTCTGCGCTTCGATGATCTCGCGCGCGGTCATGTCCTCGGCCACCTCGGCGCGCATATACGGCGCGTGGGCGCTACCCTTGAGCGCAGCGATATTGAACCATTTGTGCGCTTCGATCAGGTCGACATCCATGCCGGATGCGCCACTCGAATAGACCATGCCGAGCTCGTAAGCCGCGTCGGCGCTTCCGCGCGCGGCGTCGGCCAGCCGGCTATCGATTAGGAACTGTGCGCTCTTAAGACTGTTGCCCATGACATTGCCCCACTTTCGATCTGTATCCTCATGGGATGCAGCGTGGGGCAGTCATGGTAACCAAAGCGTTAACGCTGTTTATGCCGCCTCGACCGGGATATTGTCGATCAGGCGGGTGCCGCCGATCCGCGCGGCGGTGAGCAGGCGGCGAGGCTTGCCCGCGACGGGTGCGCCCAGCGTTTCGGCATCTGCCAGTTCGATATAGTCGATCTCGAACCCGGCGGCTTCGAGCGATGCGCGTGCGACGGCCAACGTTGCGTCCACGTCCTCGCCCTTCTCGACCGCCTTGGCGGCGACTCCCAGCGCGCGCGGCAGCGCGACCGCGGCGGCGCGATCCTCGGGCATCAGATAAACGTTGCGCGAGGAGAGGGCGAGACCGTCATCGTCGCGCTGGGTGGGCACGCCGCGTACATCGATATCGAAATCGAGGTCGGCGACCATTCGCCGAATCACCGCGAGCTGCTGGAAATCCTTCTCGCCGAACAGCGCGACATCGGGCTTCACCTGATTGAACAGCTTGGCGACGACGGTGGCGACACCGTCGAAATGTCCGGGCCGCGATGCGCCGTCGAGCGGCTCGCTCACCCCCGTGACCGAAATGTTGGTCGAATGGCCCTCGGGATACATCGTCTCGACCGCGGGTAGCCACAGCAGGTCCACCCCGGCATCGCTCAACAGCCGCGAATCGACCTGCTCCTTGCGCGGATATTTCGCGAGATCCTCATTGGGCCCGAACTGCTTGGGGTTTACGAAGATCGAGACGACGACGCGAGCGGCCGCCAGTTTCGCCTCGGCCACCAGCGCCATATGTCCGGCGTGCAGCGCGCCCATCGTCGGCACGAATGCAACCCGCTCTCCGGCAGCACGGAATCCCGAAATGGCATCACGAAGTTCGGAGAGCTGACGGACGGTTTGCACGCGAATGAGGCCTTGGATATGGACGGGAGCGCGGCCTTCTATGGGGGGTAGGCCCAGGGATCAATCAAGGAAGTTCATTGGTGGGCGAAGCGTCGAACCCGTTGCATGTGATCGTCTTTGCCAACGAGAAGGGCGGGACGGGCAAGTCCACGACCGCCGTCCACACCGCGATCGCGCTCGCGGCGCGCGGCGCTCGAGTCGGCTGTCTCGACCTCGATCACCGCCAGCGGACGTTGGGCCGCTATCTCGACAACCGCCGCGAATCGATCAAGCGCACCGGCCGCGAACTGCCGATGCCGCGCTACGAGACGCATGACGGCGAGAGTGACGACCGTTTCTCCGAGGCGCTCGAACGGCTCGGCACCGACAGCGACTTCCTAATCATCGACACGCCGGGCCGCGACGACAAGTTCGGGCGTATCGCGATCACCAATGCCGATACGCTCGTGACGCCGATGAACGACAGCTTCGTCGATTTCGACCTGATCGGCCATGTCGATCCGGATACGTTCAAGGTGGTGCGCCCCAGCTTCTATTCGGAACTGATCTGGGATTCGCGCAAGCGCCGCGCCAAGGCGGACGGCGCGACGATCGACTGGGTCGTTCTACGCAACCGCATGCAGCATATCGAGGCGCGCAACATGAAGCGCGTGTCCGAGGCGATCGACCAGCTGGCCAAGCGCGTGGGCTTTCGGGTTATCCCCGGCCTGTCCGAGCGCGTCATCTATCGCGAACTATTCCCCAAAGGGCTGACGATGCTCGACGCGCGCGAATTCGGGCAGATGGGATTGGCACATGTCGCCGCACGGCAGGAACTGCGCGAGATGATGGCCGGCCTTGCGCTGCCGGAGACCGCCAGCACCATTCCTGTCTTTGCATGAGGCGGCCCGCGTGATCTGGAAGCTGCTCGTCGCGGTCGTCGTCGCCTGGCTCGGTTGGCGGATGTGGCATGGCTGGGGGCGTCCGCTTCCGGGCACACCGAAGCCGGCGCCCGCCTCCGCGGCGCGTACAGGGCCGGAAGCGGACGCGCGTGCGGTCCTGGGCGTCGGTCCCGATGCCGGGCCCGAGGAAATCCGCGCCGCGCATCGTAAGCTGATCGCCAGCGTCCACCCTGATCGCGGTGGCTCGTCCGAACTGACCCGGCAGGTCAATGCAGCACGCGACAAGCTGCTTCCCAAAACTGGCGATTGAACTTTCCCTCCCGCTCGCGAATTGGGCGGTTACCGAATTATCCGGAGGCTCATGTGACGCACCGTTTCGACCCGACCTCGCTTCGCGAGTATGATATCCGCGGCATCGTCGGAAAGACGCTGGGGGTGGACGACGCGCGTGCGATCGGCCGCGGCTTCGCGACTCTGCTGCGCCGCGCCGGCGGGCATCGCGTAGCGGTCGGTCGCGATGGCCGCGTCTCCTCGCCGGCGCTGGAAGCGGCGCTGATCGAGGGACTGAACGCGTCGGGCTGCGACGTCGTGCGGGTCGGAATGGGGCCGACGCCGATGCTCTATTATGCCGAAGCTATCCTAGAGGTGGATGGCGGCATCCAGATAACCGGCAGCCATAATCCCGGCGATTACAATGGCTTCAAGATGGTGTTTCAGCACCGCCCCTTTTTCGGCCAGGACATCCAGGAGATCGGCAAGCTTGCCGCGGCGGGTGAGTGGGAGGAAGGAGAGGGCACCGTTACCGACGCCGATATCCTCGACGATTATGTCGGCCGCCTCCTCGCGGGCTATGCGGGCGGAACCTTTCGTATTGGCTGGGATACCGGCAACGGCGCCGCCGGCCCGGTGATCGAGAAACTGGTCAAGCTCCTGCCGGGTGAGCATCACACGCTCTTCACCGACGTGGACGGTAATTTTCCGAACCATCACCCCGATCCTACCGAAGAGAAGAATCTGGCCGACCTGCGGCGCCTCGTCGCCGAGAAGAACCTCGATTTCGGACTGGCCTTCGACGGTGACGGCGACCGGATCGGTGCGATCGACGGCGAAGGCCGGGTGATCTGGGGCGATCAGCTTCTGTCCATTCTGGCCGAACCTGTTCTCAAGAAAGCACCCGGCGCGACGATCATCGCCGATGTGAAGGCGTCGCAGATGCTGTTCGACCGCGTCGCGGAGCTGGGTGGCGAGCCGGTGATGTGGAAGACCGGCCATAGCCTGGTGAAGATGAAGATGAGGGAAACTCACTCGCCGCTCGCCGGCGAGATGAGTGGCCATATCTTTTTCGCGCAGGACTATTACGGCTTCGACGACGCGCAATATGCGGCGGTGCAGCTGATCAACGCCGTTCACCTGATCGGCAAATCGCTCACGGAGATTCGCGGGAACATGCCCGCTTTCGTCAACACGCCGGAAATGCGCTTCCAGGTCGATGAGAGCCGCAAGTTCGCTGTGATCGATGAAGTGCTGGAACGGCTCAAGGCCGCGGGCGCAGACGTCAACGATACCGACGGCGCGCGTGTCAACACGCCCGACGGCTGGTGGCTGTTGCGCGCATCGAACACGCAGGACGTGCTGGTCGCGCGTGCCGAGGCACGCAGCCAGGAAGCGCTCGACCGCCTGCTCGCACAGATCGATGCTCAGCTCGAGGCAAGCGGGCTCGTTCGCGGACCTCAGGCCGCTCACTGAAGCCGGCACATTGAACGACGCCCTGCTGTTCGGCTGGCTCGCGGCGCGCTCGGTCGCGCGCGGACTGCCGGCGCCGGTGGCGGATCGCGGCGGCTTCCGGGTCGATACCGGTGGCGAGGTCGAAATCTGCCGCTGGGCCTTCACTCGGCCCTGCGCGGGCCTGACGGAGCTCGGCCAGGCGCTCGACGCGCCAGGCTATTTCCTCAAGCTGTGCGGCAATGGCGTGGATTTGCTCGCCGCGCTTCCGCCGCGCTGGCGCCTGCAGGAACCGGGCTATTGCATGCAGGGGCCGGAGAACTCGCCGCCGCCGTCCGCACTGCCTGCCGGCTATGCGTTGCAAATCGACCGTGATGCACGTGGCAGCCGCGTCGCGATTCTGGCGCCGGACGGACAACTCGCCGCGACCGGCACCGCGGCCGAGGCTGCGGGCGCCTTCGTCTATGACCGGATCATCACCGAGCCGGACCATCGCCGCAAAGGGCTGGGCCGCGTCGTGATGGCGGCGTTGCGTGAGACGCGCACAGATCGCGCTGCGACCGAGCTGCTCGTCGCCACCGACGACGGCCGAGCGCTCTACACTACGCTCGGCTGGACGGTGATCTCGCCGTTCGTCACCGCGGAAATCGCTTCGGCCTGATCCGCGTTTCGACTCGCTTTTCGAACCGCTTCCTCCCACTTAGGCTGCCATGGCTCCCCCGCCCCAGATTATCCGCGTCATCGACCTCGAGACCACCGGCGAGAAGCCGCCCGCCCATGCTGTGTGCGAAATCGGCTGGCAGGATGTGGCGCTAGGTGCCGATGGCCGCTGGGAGCTACAGGGCGAGGGCGGTAGCCGGATGGTGAATCCCGGCCGCCCGATTCCGCCACTCACCATGGCGATCCACCATATCCGCGACGAGGATGTCGCCGACGCGCCCTGGTGGCACGACGTCGCGCGTCCGATCCTCGATCCCTGGCCCCGCCGCGTGGCGTTGGCGGCGCACCGCGCCAGTTTCGAGGAGCAGTTTTGCACCCCGGCGCTGACCCGCGGGGCGGACTGGATCTGCACCTATAAATGTGCGCTGCGGCTGTGGACCGACAGCCCGGGCTTCTCCAACCAGTTCCTGCGCTACTACCGGATGCCGGAGGGGCTGGAGCATGAGCGTGGCCTGCCCGCGCACCGCGCCTTTCCCGACGCCTATGTCACCGCGCACCACCTGCGCGACATGCTCAACACGGTCAGTGTCGCGCAGCTCATCGAATGGTCGAAACTGCCCGGGCTGTTGCCGCGCGTCCGCTACGGCCCCGATCGCGGCAAGGAATGGAGCGAGATCGACGACGATTCGCTCGACGCCTTCCTGCAGGATCGCGATCCCGACATTCGCTATACCGCGCAGGTCGAGTTGGAGCGGCGGCGCGGGCATGGCCGCAGCGCGCGGCCGGAGCGCGAGCCGCTGCTCTTCTGAATGCACTGGACGCGGTAGCGTTCCTTATTAGTATGACTATATGCTCATGCTTGTTCTTCGCGCGCCGGTAGCCCTAACCCTGCCCGTGCTCGCAGCGACGGCCGCGCCGCAGCAACAGGCGCCCTCGCCGGTATTGAGCAGCGGCTTCACCTTCGTCACCGCGCCCTATCCCGAGGTTCATGCTTCGACGATCGTCGAGACGCGTGCGGGGACGATCCTCGCGGCGTGGTTCGGCGGGACGAAGGAACGCAACCCGGATGTCGAGATCTACGTCGCACGATTATCCGGTGGCGTGTGGCGGCCGGGCGTGAGCGTCGCCACCGGCGTCCAGCCCGACGGCACCCGGCTGCCGACATGGAACCCCGTGCTGTTCCAGCCGAAGAATGGCCCGCTCACCTTGTTCTACAAGGTCGGCTCCAGCCCGCGTGAATGGTGGGGCATGGCGATGACCTCCGCCGATGACGGGCGCACGTGGAGCAAGCCGCGCCGTCTGCCCGACGGCATTCTCGGCCCGATCAAGAACAAGCCGGTCGAACTGCCCGACGGCACCTGGCTTTCGCCGTCGAGCACGGAGAAAGAGGGCAATCGCTGGACGTTGCATTTTGAGCGCAGCGGAGACGGTGGCAAGAGCTGGCAGGCGAGCGCACCGGTCGAATCGCCCGAGGGGATCGACGCGATCCAGCCGAGCATTCTGTTCCACAAGGACGGGCAATTGCAGGCGGTTGCCCGCACGCGTGAGGGCGTCCTCGCATCGAGCTGGTCGAAAGACGGGGGGAAGAGTTGGTCGGTCCTGTCGGCAATCGACTTACCCAATCCCAATTCGGGGACTGACGCGGTGACGCTCGCCGACGGGCGTCAGCTGGTCGTCTACAACCACAGCGCACATAGCCTTGGCCGGCCGAGCAAGGGATTCCGCTACCCCATCAACGTCGCGATCTCCGATGACGGCGTGCGCTGGCGCAAGGTGCTGACGTTGGAGAGCAAGCCGCTCGAGGCGGGCTATGCCTATCCTGCGGTGATCCAGGCCCGTGATGGGCGTGTCCGCATCACCTACACTTGGGATCGCAAGCGGATCCGCCACATCGTGCTCGATCCGGCGCGCCTGCCGAAGGGGGACTGGGCGGATAAGGATGCCGTGACCGGCGGCTAAGGGGCAGCCCTAGCCACCGGCCACGGCGGCGTGCGATCAATATTCGATACGCGTCGCCTTGATCTTGCGTTCAGCGAGGTAGGACTGAACGCTGTCCTTGCCGGCCAGATGCCCGGCGCCCACGGCGACGAACACTATGCCGGGCTTTTCGAGGCGCGTGTCGATCCACGCCGCCCAGCGGGCGTTACGGTCGGCGAGCAGCTTCTTCGCGACCTCCGGCGTGCCGCTGAAGCCCTCGTTCATCAGGGCCGCGAGGCCGTCGGCATCGCCTGCTGCCCATTCGTCGACCATCTTGTCGAGGATCGGTCCGGCTTCGGCGAGCTTGTCGACGGTCTCGATCAGATATTTGATCTGCGCTTCCTCGGACAGGGAATCGAAGAAGCTGAACTGCTCCTCCATCGTCTCGAGGCCCGAGATCGGCTTGCCCGCCGCCTTGGCTGCGTTGTGCAGCGCTTCCTCGACGCCGGACTGCGGGTTGTAGCCCTGCTTGACGAGCGCCAGCATCGACATCTGAACACTGGCCAGCCAGGGATCGAGCCGGTCGATCACCGCCAGTGGCAGCCCGAGGTCGGCGACCGCCTTGGCGAAGGCGGCGCGTTTGTCTGCGGGCAGCTTCTCGGTCAGCGTCGGGCCTGTCGCGTTGACACCATATTTGATGATCAGCGGCTGAGCCGTGGCCGCGTCGGGCGTCACGCCAAGCTCGGTTACCAGTTCACCGCTCGAATCGAACGCCTTCTTCACCGCCTCGTCGAACCATGACAGGCCGGGTCGCAGGATATGGACGGTTCCGAACAGATAGATGGTCGTGTCCTCGTCCTTGACGACCCACAGCGCCGGATCCGCGTCCTTGGTCTCGACCGCTGCGGGGGCAGGTACGGGCATCGCCTGTTGCGCGAGCGCGCCAGGCGCGGCGAAGAGGAGCGCGAGCGCAGAGCCCGCGCGCAGGATCATATTAGTCATTCGTGCCTCCAGTTGATTCGTATTCGAGAGAAGGATTCAGGGCCGCAGTTTCTTGTAGCCATAGGCCAGCAGCATCACGGCGAGTGTCGCGACGAACACGGTTTCATGCCGGGGTTCGGGCGCGAGCCCGCCGCGCCACCATATGTACCAGGTGGCATAACCCACGATGTAGACGTTGATCGCCACCGCGCTCGCCCATTGGTTGTCGCGTCGATCCAGTTCGTCGGTGGCGAGATTGTAGCGCCAGCCGCCATAGCCGAACGCAACGATCACGATCAGCGAGGCGGCGATTGCCCAGCCTGCCGGAATGCCCTCCATGAATCCACCGCCGTCCACTTCGAACATGGCGGAAAAGAAGCCGAGCACGGCGCCCGCCCCCATCAATCCCATGATGATGAGCTGAATCCGCTGCCGGCGCGCTTTTGCGGCAGCCAGGCCATCGCGCGGTTCAGGCCGCATCGCCGTCCTCATCTTCAAAAATCTCCTCGATCGGCAGGCCGAATAGCCGCGCGATGCGGAAGGCGAGCGGGAGCGAGGGGTCATATTTCCCCGTCTCGATCGCGTTCACCGCCTGTCGCGACACGCCGAGATGGCCACCAAGCTCCGCCTGGCTCCAATTGCGTTCCGCGCGCAGTACTCGCAGCCTGTTCTGCATGCCCGTGTCAGTTACCCGTGACCATCTGTCATCGACAGCTGACTATATGTCATGGACACATGACATATGTCAAGCGACCCTGACGCGCGGAATTGCCGTGACGAGCGCCGAGACGAGCGTCCCGAGGCAGAGCTGATAAGGGAAGGCGAGTCCCGAGGGGGCGAGGACGAAAGGCTGGAGCAGCAGCACGGTGACGAATCCTGCGGCGAGGCCCGCGATTACCGACGCGCTGTTGCCGCGTTTGGTGAACACCGCGACGAAGTAGACGCCGAGCAGTCCGGCATAGGCGAACACCATCACCTGAAGGGCGAATTCCAGGAGCGGCATGTCGGTGTGGCGTTGCCAGTAGAAGCTCAGCACCGCCATCGAGAACATGGCGATCCCGACGATAGCCATTCCCCACCGGCCGGCGTGAACATAGTGTTTGGCGTCGGGAATATTCCGGCGCTCGCGCCAGGGCTTGTAGAAGTCGCTGATCATCACTGAGGACATGGCATTGAGTGCCGAGTTGGTCGTGGCGACCGCTGCCGCGGTGACGCCGATCGTGACGAGGCCGCGAAGCCCCGGTGGCACCTGTGTCAGGATATAGTGGACGAACACCGTGATCTTCTCGCCCGCGAAGCTGGTCGCAGCCCGATTGTCCGCGCCCATCAGATCGGGCCGATTGTAGAAGACGTAGAGTAGCAGGCCGATCGTAACGAACATCGCGATCAGCGGCACGCTGGCGAGCTGGGAGTAGATCAGGCCACGCGCGCCCGTCTTCGCGTCGGGGCTGGCGAGCAGGCGCTGCGTAGTATCCTGATCGAGACCCGCATTGGCGACGTTGAGCAGGAACAGTCCGGTGAAGATCGCGAGCACGGTGAACGGCTTGGCTAGATCGGTCGAGAAGTCGAACAGCCGCAGCTTGTTTACCCCTTCGGGCGTGCTCGACAGCGCTGCGATCAGCTCGCCGTTGGTGGCGGGAATCGACAGGCGGAGGAAGATCAGCACCGCCACCGCAGACCCGGCGTAGATCACGAACTGGATGAGGTCGTTCCAGATCACCGACTTCAGGCCACCATGGAAGGTGAAGAGGAAGCTCACCAGCATGACTGCGGCGGCGGACAGGATGATCGCCTGCGCATCGATGCTGCCGAAGGCGACCATCGCGATCGCGATCGCGGCAAGATAGACGCGCGCGCCCCCCGCCAGCACGCGTCCGATCAGGAACATGCCCCCCGCCCAGTGCTTCGCGCGCGCGTCGAAGCGGGCCTCGAGAAGCTCGTACACCGTGGTTGCGCGCATCGCGTAGAAGCGCGGGATGAGGACGTGCGCGACGAAGAAGGCGGCCAGTATCGGTGCGACCACTGCGCCGAGATAGCTATAGTCGCCGCGATAGCCCTGATCGGGCGCGCCGAGGAAGGTCGCGGCCGATTGCGTCGCGGAGAGTACCGACACCGCCGCCAGCCACGCCGGCACGGTCCGCCCGGCGAGGAAATAGTCCCGCGCATCGTCTGCCTTGAAACGCGAGAACAGCCAGCCGCCGATCAGCAGCACCAGCACATAAAGCCCGACCACCAGCCAGTCGAGCGGAGCGAATTGCGGGTTCATTCCAAGTGTGTAGCAGAGCTTTTCATATCGTCATCCGGCATCTGCACCGGAACGACTCCCGCGCTCACGCTTTGAATCGGCCACGCAACGATGGAGCATCATCATGGCCGCGCGCGCCTATTGGCAGGGGCAGATCCGCCTCGCGCTCGTCTCGATTCCGGTTGAAATCTACTCGGCGACCAGATCGGGCGCGCAGATCGCCTTTCATCAGGTTCACGAGCCGTCGGGCAAGCGAATCAAGTATGAGAAGGTGGTGCCCGGCATCGGACCGGTCGACACCGACGAAATCATGAAAGGCTTCGAGATCGAGAAGGGCGAGTATATCCTGCTCGATCCCGAGGAGATCGAGGCGGTCAAGCTCGAGTCCAAGAAGACGCTCGAACTGACCCAATTCGTCGATGCCGACGAGATCGACGTGCTCTACTACGAGAAGCCCTATTTCGTAGTGCCCGCCGACGACCTGGCCGAAGAGGCGTTCGTCGTGTTGCGCGAGGCGCTCAAGCGCACGCGTAAAGTAGGCTTGGGCCAACTCGCGATGCGCGGACGCGAATATGTCGTCAGCCTCAAACCCTGTGGGCGCGGCATGGTGCTGGAAACGTTGCGCTATGCCGACGAGGTCAACAAGGCGCAGGGCTATTTCCGCGATATCCCCGATATCGAGCCCGACGCTGAGTTGTTGGGGTTGGCTGAGTCTTTGATCGAGAAGAAGACCGGGAAGTTCGATCCCAAGGATTTTCACGACCGCTATGTCGATGCGCTTCGCGGGCTGATCGAGCGCAAGCGGAAGCAGAAGGGCAATCGCCTGATCATCGAGGACAAGGATGTGCCCGACAAGCGCGGCGCCAACGTCGTCGATCTGATGGCCGCGCTCAAGAAGAGTCTGGAGAAACCCGGCGCCGCGAAGAAGCCCGCCGCTCGAAAGGCGCCCGCGCGCAAGCGGGCCTGACGCGATGGCCGCGAAGCCCGACCCTCTCGCCCGATACAATGCGATGCGCGACTTCGCGAAGACCGCGGAGCCGAAGGGCGAGATCGCCAGCGGCAAGGGACGCAAATTCATCGTCCAGAAACATGACGCGACCCGCCTTCACTGGGATTTCCGGCTGGAGCTGGACGGGGTGCTCAAAAGCTGGGCGGTGACGCGCGGCCCCAGCCTCGACCCCGCCGAAAAACGGCTGGCGGTGCGCACCGAGGATCATCCCATGTCCTATGCCCGTTTCGAGGGGACGATCCCCAAGGGCGAATATGGCGGCGGCACGGTGATGCTGTGGGACGAAGGCGAATGGGCGCCGGTCGCGGGCAAGAGCGCAAAGGATTTGGAGAAGGGCCATCTCCATTTCCGGCTGGAAGGCAAGCGGATGACGGGCGAGTGGCTGCTGATCCGCCTGCGCCCGCGGGGCAAGGAAACGCGCGAGAACTGGCTGCTGCGCAAGGTCGAGGACCGCGACGCCGGTGCGACCGACGCGCTGGTCGAGACCGGCCTGACCAGCATCAAGACCGGTCGGACGATGCAAGAGATCGCCGAGGGCGCAGCAGCGCGGAGCGCGCTGAAGAAGCCGGCGGCGAAAACGGCGAAAGGCGCGAAGCGTCCTGCATTCCGCAAGCCCCAGCTCGCCACGCTGACGGACGGCGTTCCCGGCGGAAACGGCTGGCTGCACGAGATGAAATATGATGGCTACCGCACGCTGATCGCGATCGGGAAAGGCGGGCCGAAGCTGTACACGCGCACCGGGCTCGACTGGACGGACAGGTTTCCCGGCGTCGCCGAGGCCGTGCGATCGATCCCCGCGCGGTCGGCGTTGATCGACGGCGAGACGGTCGCGTTCAGGGATGGAAAGACCGATTTCTCGACCTTGCAGGAGGCGATCTCCAACGGCGGGGCGGAACTGAGCTATTTCGCCTTCGACCTGCTCGAGCTCGACGGCGCGGACCTGTCCGCGCTGCCGCAGGTCGAGCGCAAGGAGAAGCTGCGCGCGCTGATCGCCGGGGCTGATGCGCGCATCCTCTTCTCGGAACATGTGCTCGGCGCGGGCGAGAAACTGTTCGATGCGATGTGCGCCGCAGGACATGAGGGCGTGATCTCGAAGCGCGCCGACGCGCCGTATCGCGGCACGCGGAGCAAAAGCTGGCTCAAGACCAAATGCACGCGGCGTCAGGAATTCGTGATCGTCGGCTGGATCGAAAGCGGTGCGAAGGGCCGGGGGTTCCGATCGCTGCTGCTCGGCCTGCACGATGGAGGCAAGTTGCGCTACGCGGGCAAGGTCGGCACCGGCTTCGACGTCGCGACCGGCCATGCGTTGCGCAGCAAGCTTGACCGCATCGCCCGCAAATCGCCGCCGGTCGAAGTCCCGCGCGAAGCCGCGCGCGGCGCGCATTGGGTGCGCCCCATATTGGTGGCGGAGATCGCCTTCGCCGAATTCACGGCGGAGAATGTCGTTCGCCATGCGAGCTTCATCGGCCTGCGCGAGGATAAGCCGGCAGGCGATGTGCAAAGCGAGGAGGTCGCGGCGATGCCCGAAGCACCCGAAGCCGAGGTCAGGATCAGCAGTCGCGACCGCGTAATCTTTCCCGACGCCAAGATCACCAAGGGCGATCTCGCCGACTATTATGCCGCGGTGGCGCCGATCCTGCTGCCCTGGTGCGCCAACCGGCCGATCAGCCTGGTGCGCTGTCCGTCGGGGCGCGCCAAGCAATGCTTCTTCCAGAAGCACGATGCGGGCAGCTTTGGCGAGCATGTCCACCATATCGACATCCGCGAGAAGGACGGGTCGATCGAGCCCTATCTCTATCTGTCCGATGCCGCCGGCGTGCTGGCGTGCGTGCAGATGGGGACGATCGAATTCCATGGCTGGGGCAGCCGGGTGGCCGATGTCGAAAAACCCGACCGGGTCGTGTTCGACCTCGACCCCGACGAGGGGCTGGACTTCGAGGCGGTGAAGAAGGCTGCGGCGGACCTCAAGCAGCACCTTGCCGACCTTGGCCTTGCCAGCTTCGCGATGCTGTCCGGCGGCAAGGGTGTGCATGTCGTGGTGCCGCTGACGCCGGAGGCCGAATGGCCCGCGGTCAAATCCTTCGCCGAGCGCTTCTCCCGCGCGCTGGCGCAGGCCGAGCCGGATCGTTTCACGGCCAAGCTGAGCAAGGCCGAGCGCAAGGGCCGCATCTTCATCGATTATCTGCGCAACCAGCGCGGCAGCACCGCCGTGCTGCCCTATGTCGCGCGGGCGCGGCCCGGCGCACCGGTGGCCGTGCCGGTCGGCTGGACCGAGTTGCGCGAGATCGAGACGCCACAGGCGTTCAGCGTGCGCGATGCCGGCACGCTGATCGAACGCGCCAACAGCCGCGCGCTCAAAGGGTGGGGACAAGCCGATCAGGTGTTGCCCGACATCTGATCTTTATTGCGCCGCGATTCCATTAGCTTCACAACGCGTCGGAAAGGGCGGTGGATTTGGCAAGCGGGGCAGCGACATCCATGAAGGATGCGGCGACGATCGCCGCGCGCTGGGTGGCGGATTATCGCGCCGCGACCCCGGCCACCGACATGCTCTATGCCGCCGGGCGCGACGACCCCGCCTGGACGGCGGTGTTCGAGGAACTGGCCGGCCGGTCGGGCGACGACCTTGCCAGCGCGCGCGAACGGGCACAGCGCCATGCCGAGGACATCGGCACCGGTTTCCGAATCGCAGGCGAGGGCGAGGAGCGCCCCTGGCCCCTGTCCCCGGTGCCGTTGCTGATCGCGCGCGCCGAGTGGGACGGGATCGCCGCCGGGGTCGCGCAGCGCGCCGACCTGCTCGAGGCGGTGCTGGCCGATTGCTATGGCGAGCAGAAGCTGGTCGCGAACGGCAACATCCCGGCCGCGCTGGTGACGGGCAGCCCCAATTTCCTGCGCCCGATGATGGGGCTGACTCCGCCGGGCGGGTATCACCTCAACTTCGTCGCGGTCGATCTGTGCCGCGGACCGGCGGGCGAATGGCGGGTGCTGGCCGACCAGCTGCGTGCCCCGGTGGGGGCGGGCTATGCGCTCGAAAATCGTCTCGCGATGTCGCGCATGCTCGGCGGTTTGCAGACCCGGCTCAATATCGAGCGGCACGCGCCCTTCTTCGCGGCGTTCCGCGACGGACTGGCCGCGCGGTGCCGCCGCGCCGAGCCGCGGATCGTGCTGCTCACCCCGGGACGCTTCACGCCGAGCTATGCCGAGCAGGCGCATCTGGCGCGCTATCTCGGCTTTCCGCTGGTCGAGGGCGGGGATCTCGCGGTGCTCGACGATCGGGTTTACCTGCGCACCATCGCGGGCCTCAAGCGAGTCGATGCGCTGTGGCATCAGGTCGATCCGCGGCTGATCGACCCGCTTGCGTTCGACTCGCATTCGGGGGTCGGCGTGCCGGGGCTGGTCGATGCGATGGCAGCGGACGAAGTGGTGGTGACCAATTCGCCCGGTGCAGGGATGCTGGAGGCGCCGGCCTTCGCCGCCTTCCTGCCGCGGCTGTCCACCCGGCTGACCGGCGAGCAGCTGAAGCTCGCCAATATCGCGACCTGGTGGTGCGGGCAGGAACGCGAGCGCGCCGAAGTGGCGGGCGACCTCGACAACATGCTGATCGCGCCGGCGTTCGGCGTCGCGACCAATGTGCTGGCGGATGGCGCCGCGGTGCTGGGATCGGACATGCCGGATGCGCAGCGTGCCGCGCTGCTCGCCGATTTCGAGCGGCGGCCGCAGGACTATGTCGGGCGCGAAGTGGTGCGGCTTTCGACGATGCCGGTGGTGGGGGAGCAAGGTCTGGCCGCGCGCCCGTTCACGCTGCGCGTCTTCGCGGCGCGGCAGCCCGATGGCGGCTGGCACGTCCTGCCCGGTGGCTTCGCCCAGATCGGTGAGCATCCCGACGAACGCGCCGCGGTGATGGGCGAGGGGAGCTGGTCGGCAGACGTCGTGATCCATGGCCCGGACGTGGTGACGCCGGTGACATTGCTGCCGTCGGACGACACGACGCAGCTGCGCCGCAATCCCGGCACGCTGCCCAGCCGGGTTGCCGACAATCTCTTCTGGCTCGGCCGTTATCTCGAGCGCGGAGAGGCGATGCTCGGGCTGATCCGGTCGCTGCTCGGCCATTCCATCAGTGCGGACACCGGCGCCGCGCTGTCGGCGGAGACGGTGCGGCAGCTGGTCGATCTGGTGGTGCAGGCGGGCGCCGCGCCCGCGCCGCCGAGCCTCAACCGTGCCGATCTCAGCCATTTCGCGCGCACCGCGATGGAGGCCGATGACGGCTGGTACAGCGTGCGTGCGATCAACCGTCAGGCGCGCGGGATCGGCGCGGTCAGCCGCGACCGGCTGTCGGCGGACATGATCCGGTTGCTCGACGCGCCGTTCCCGATGAAGGGCGGCGCGCTCGACCGGGCGGGGTCGGCGCAGCGGCGCTATTATGCGCTCGCCGGGCTCGGCGCCGAGCATCTGGGGCGCACCGATGCGTGGCGCTTCCACGATATCGGCCGCCGCGTGGAGCGGGCGATGGCGGCGATCCGCGCGATCCGCGCATTCGGTCACGCCGATGCCACGAGCGACGATCTGTCGACCCTGCTCGATCTGGCCGACAGCCAGATCAGCTACCGTCAGCGTTACCTGACCGGAATCGCGCGCGTGCCTGTGCTCGATCTGGTCGCGCTCGACCCGGGCAATCCGCGCGGCATCGCCTATCAGGTATCCGCCATCGCCGAGCATCTGGCGAAGCTGCCGGTGCTGTCGGACGACGGCCTTGCCGAACCGCAGCAGGCGCAGGCGGCGGCATTGTCGGCGATCGTGGCGATCACCCCGGCGGCGGCGCTCGACGAAGCCAAGCTGGAAGAGATCGGCAGCCGGCTCGCCGCGCTGTCCGATGCGATCGCGCGACGCTATTTCCTGCAGGGGTCGGAGCCGCTGCGCGCCGCGGGGCTTGTGCTCGCCTGATGCTCTATTCGATCCGCCACGTCACCCGCTTCGACTATGCCGATCCGGTCGGCTTCGCGCGCTGCAACCTGCGGCTGAAGCCGATCCACTGGTCGGGGCAGCAACTGCTCGACTATGCGCTCAGCATCGAGCCGGGGGGACGGACCGCACCGGCACGCGCCGAAGCGGGGCTGGCGAATGTCGTGCGGCTGGTGATCCAGCAGGCGGCGAACAGCCTGACCATCGAAAGCCGCTGCAGGATCGCCGTCGATCGCCCGGTGCCCGAACCGGCGGCGAGCGATCCGACGCTGGCACAGGTCGCCGCGTTTGCGCGCGAAAGCCGCGATGCCGGGCCGGCGAGTCCCGCATCCTATATGTTCCCGTCGCAGCTCATCCCGCTCGACCCCGATATCGCCGACTGGTGCGCCGAGGATCTCGACCCGGATCGCGGCGCGCTCGAGGCCGGTATCGCGCTCGCGCGCCGTATCCAGCGGGAGTTCGAATTCGACCCCACCGCCACGCTGGTCGACACGCCGCCGCACGAAGCCTTCGTCAAGCGGGGCGGGGTGTGTCAGGATTTCGCGCAGATCATGATCTCGGGCCTGCGCGCGGCGGGGCTGCCCGCCGCCTATGCCTCGGGCTATCTGCGCACGCTGCCGCCGCCCGGCCAGCCGCGGCTGGTGGGCGCGGATGCGACCCATGCCTGGGTGTTGTTGTGGTGCGGGCCGGAGCGTGGCTGGGTCGGCTTCGATCCGACCAACGGCATCTGGATGGCGAACGACCATGTCATCATCGCGATCGGGCGCGACTATGCCGATATTGCGCCGATCGACGGCATCATCCTCGGCTATGGCGCGCAGGACATGCAGGTTTCGGTCGATGTCGAACCGCTGGATGAGGCCGCGTCACTTGCAACCGCGGTTCGACGCGCCGATGTAGCGGGGTAATACGCTTAAAGAAGCAGACAACGGGGAATTTGAGTGGCCGATCCTTACGCAACCTTGGGAGTCTCGCGCGGGGCCAGCGAGGACGAGATCAAGAAGGCGTATCGCAAGCTCGCCAAGGAGCTGCACCCCGACCGCAATCGCGACAATCCCAAGGCTGCCGAGAAATTCGGCACGGTGGCGCAGGCCTATGAGCTGCTGAGCGACAAGGACAAGCGCGCGCGCTTCGACCGCGGCGAGATCGACTCCGAGGGCAATCCGACCTCGCCCTTCGGCGCGGGCTTCGGTGGCGGCGCACGGGGCGGACCGCAGGGCGGGTTCCGGCCCGGTGGCGGCGGGTTCGATTTCGGCGGCGGTGGCGGCGATCCCGATATCGGCGACATCTTCGAAGGGCTGTTCGGCGGTCGCGCGGGCGGTCAGTCGGGCGGCTTCTCCAGCGGCTTCGGGCGACGGCCGCCGCCGGCCAAGGGCGCCAATGTCGCCTATCGCCTGCGCGTGCCGTTCGAGGACGCCGCGGCGCTGAAGCCGCAGCGTATCCAGCTGCGCGACGGCGCGACGATCGATTTGAAGCTCCCCAAGGGCGTCGAGACCGGCACGCAGATGCGGCTGGGCGGCAAGGGCGATGCCGGGCCGGGCGGCAATGGCGATGCGATCGTGACGATCGAGATCGAGCCGCACCGGTTTTACACCCGCGACGGCGACCATATCCGGCTCGACCTGCCGGTAACGCTCAAGGAAGCGGTCGAGGGAGCGGCGGTGCGCGTGCCGACGCCCGAGGGTGCGGTGAGCCTGAAGGTCCCGGCTGGATCGAGCTCGGGCAAGACATTGCGTCTCAAAGGGCGTGGCTTCCACGGCAAGAGCGGGCGTGGCGACCTGCTGGTGTCGCTGATGATCGAGATTCCGGCGCATGACGCCAAGCTCACCGCGTTCGTCGCCGAGTGGGACGCGGAGGGGAACCCGCGTAGCCGGCTGGGCGTCTGACCCGGCGTGACCGAGCCCATTTCCCCTGAATCTCCCGAAGCCCGGCGGCGGGGTTTCCACAAGCATCTGTCGGATCTCGGCATTACGGATCGGGTGATCGAGGTGATCAAGCGCGTCATCGTGGGCGCCTACACCGACGGCTTCACCCATGCCGGTAACCTTGCCTATCTCAGTCTCGTCACGCTGTTCCCCTTCTTCATCGTCGCCACCGCGATTGCGCGGCTGGTCGGGCGCACGGGCGACGGGCTTCAGGCGGTCGCGGCGTTCCTCCAGACCGTGCCGCCCGAGGTCGGCGCGTTGCTCCGCCCCGCGATTCTCGAGGTGCTGGAGGCGCGGTCGGGTTCGCTGCTCTGGCTTGGTGCGCTGGTGGGGCTGTGGACCACCTCGGGCTTTATCGAGACGGTGCGCGCGATCCTGCGCCAGGCCTATGGCGTCCAGTCGGGCACGCCTTTCTGGCGGCTGAAGCTCGGCGCGATCGGGATGGTGATCGGATCGGTGATCCTCGCGATGATGGCGTTCAGCTTCCAGGTACTGCTGATTGGCGCCGAGCAGTTCATCTGGCGAGTGATCCCGTTTGCTTCCGATGCGCAGCGCATCATCTCGGTCACCAAGATCGCGCCCGCGATCGCGCTCTACGGAGCGCTCTACATCCTCTTCTACACGCTGACGCCGCAACGCTACCGCCAGTCGAAATGCCCCAAATGGCCGGGGCCGTTGTTCGTGACGATCTGGTGGATTGCGTGCACCGCGGCGCTGCCGCATGTGATCGGCGCGTTCGGCGGCTATGGCCTGACCTATGGCAGCCTGGCCGGTGTGATGGTGGCGCTGATCTTTTTCTTTCTGATCGGCTTTGGCGTCGTTATCGGCGCCGAGCTCAACGCCGCGCTGGCGGAAACGCCAGAGAACGGGTTACAGGGACCGCAAGAAAAGACCGGAGGGTAAGACGTGACCGGATTGATGCAGGGCAAGCGCGGGCTCATCATGGGCCTCGCCAATGATCGCTCGCTCGCCTGGGGAATTGCCAAGAAGCTGCGCGAGCATGGCGCGGAACTGGCGTTCAGCTATCAGGGCGAGGCGCTGGAGAAGCGCGTGCGCCCGCTGGCGGAAGAGCTGGGCAGTGATTTTCTGATCGACTGCGACGTGAGCGACATGGCAGCGCTGGATACGGCGTTCGAGACGCTGGCCGCACGCTGGCCGACGATCGACTTCGTCGTCCATGCGATCGGCTTCTCCGACAAGAACGAGCTGCGCGGCGGCTATGTCGACACCAGCCTCGACAATTTCCTGATGACGATGAACATCAGCGTCTATTCGTTCGTCGCGGTGGCGAAGCGCGCGAGCGCGATGATGCCCGATGGCGGATCGCTGCTGACGCTCTCCTATTATGGCGCGGAGAAGGTGATCCCGCATTATAACGTGATGGGTGTGGCCAAGGCGGCGTTGGAGACCAGCGTCCAGTATCTCGCGGTCGATCTTGGCGGACAGAATATCCGCGTCAACGCAATCTCTGCCGGGCCGATCAAGACGCTGGCGGCGTCGGGCATTGGCGACTTCCGCCTGATCCTCAAGTGGAACGAGCTCAACTCGCCCCTGAAGCGCAACGTGACGATCGAGGATGTCGGTGGCGCCGGCCTCTATTTCCTATCCGACCTGTCGAGCGGCACCACCGGCGAGACCCACCATGTCGACGCCGGCTATCACGTCATCGGCATGAAGGCCGAGGACGCGCCGGATATCGCGCTTGTCTGACCGGGCATCCGCCCGATGACCATTGCGATTCGCCCGGCGACCGGCGGCGACGTGGCGGCGATCGACGCGCTGCTGCGGCGCAGCTTTCCCGCTCCGGACGAGGCGCTGCTGGTCCAGCGGCTGTGCATCGACGGCGACATGGTGCTGACCTTGGTCGCAGATGACGAGGAGACCGGCGCGCTCGCGGGCATGGTCGCGTTCAGCCGGATGGACGTGGCGGTCAACGACCAGCCGCTCGCCGCGGTGGCGCTGGCCCCGGTCGCGGTCGAGGCGGCCTATCGCCGTCAGGGCGTGGCCGAGGCACTGATCGCCGCGGGGCACCAGCATCTTGGCGATGCAGGGTATCTGATGAGCTTCGTGCTCGGCGATCCGGCCTATTATGGCCGCTTCGGCTATGCCGCCGATCTCGCGCGCGGCTTTGCCTCGCCTTATGCCGGCGACTATCTGATGGCGCTGGCGTTGCAGGACGGGAAGGTGCCCTGCGGGGTGCGTGGCAAGGCGGATCATGCGGCGGCGTTCGCGTCGCTCAGCGAAGATGTTTGAGCTGACGGCCAATTTCTTTGTGGTCGCATTCGCGTTCACCGGCGCGTTCATCGCCTTCTCCAACGCGCGGAAGAGCAGCACACCGCTGGTCCCGGCCCTGAATATGGCCGCATCCGCATTCGCTCAGCACTTCGTGCTGTGCGTGGTTTGGGCGCTGGCCCTGAATGCGTTGCACCTTAGTTGGGCCTCGCTGGCGGGTTTTGGTGTCGGGCTGCTCGTCGGCTTGGGTGGACTGCTAGTCCTTCTTGCTTTCAAATCGTGGCGACATCGGCGAAGGCACTGGCGATGAGCTTCAACACCTTTGGCCGCGTCTTCCGCTTCACCACCTGGGGGGAGAGCCATGGCCCCGCAATCGGTGCGGTGGTCGACGGTTGCCCCTCGGGGCTGGCTCTGTCGGAAGCCGATATCCAGCCTTTCCTCGACAAGCGCCGTCCCGGCCAGTCGCGCTTCACCACGCAGCGGCAGGAGCCGGATCAGGTCCGCATCCTTTCCGGCGTGTTCGAGGGGAAGACCACCGGCACCCCGATCAGCCTGATGATCGAGAATGTCGACCAGCGGTCGAAGGACTATTCGGAGGTCGCTCAGGCCTATCGGCCCGGCCATGCCGATTATGCCTATGACGCCAAATACGGCTTTCGCGACTATCGCGGCGGCGGGCGTTCCTCGGCGCGCGAGACGGCGAGCCGGGTCGCGGCAGGTGCGGTGGCGCGTGCGGCGATCCCTGAGGTCACGATCCTCGCCTGGGTCGAGGCGATCGGCGGCGATGCGATCGACTATGCGAAGTACGACGCGGCCGAGATCGGTAACAACCCGTTCTTCTGTCCCGATGCCGATGCCGCGGTGCGCTGGGAGAAGCTGGTCGACGACGCGCGCAAGGCGGGATCGTCGATCGGCGCGGTAATCGCGTGCGAAGCGACGGGCGTACCCGCCGGTTGGGGGGCGCCGCTCTATGCCAAGCTCGACAGTGAACTGGCCGCAGCGATGATGAGCATCAATGCGGTGAAGGGTGTCGAGATCGGCGACGGGTTCGCTGCGGCGGCGCTGACCGGCGAGGCCAATGCCGATCCGATGCGGCCGGGCAATGACGGAACGCCGGTGTTTCTTGCCAACCATGCCGGCGGGATCGCGGGCGGGATCGCCACCGGTCAGCCGGTGCGGGTGCGCGTGGCGTTCAAGCCGACCAGCTCGATCCTGACCCCGGTCGAGACCATCACGCGCGAGGGGGAGGCGGCTGAGATCCGCACCAAGGGTCGGCACGATCCCTGTGTCGGCATCCGCGGCGTTCCGGTGGTCGAGGCGATGATGGCGCTGGTGCTCGCCGACCAGAAACTGCTCCATCGCGCGCAGCTTGGGTGATCCAGCGCTGATCGCCTCGTCCCGCTGAAGGGACGGCTGGAGGGCGAGGTGCGCCTTGCGGGCGATGAGGCGAGCAAAGGAAACGGGACCCAGACCGCTCAGCCGCGTTTCTCCTGTGCCATGTAACAGGAGTATCCCATGCGCCAGAAGACGCTCTTAAGCCTTCTCCTTCTTTGCGGTTCCACGGCGGCGATCGCGCACATCGCCCCGGGCCAGACCGAACCGCCGCTGCAGAACGAGATGACCAATCAGGGCGTGCCCGCGCCGGAAAACACGGCGCCGGAAACGACATCGAACACGACCGATGTCGAGCCGAGCACCGATCCGACCAATAATGGCACCGAGACTGCACCGGAGCCGAATTCGACCGCCTATTGATCGGGCTTCGTCGTTTCGGGCGCAGCGATCCGGCTGCGCCCGGGACGACGATTTCCTGGAGGATCAGTCCGCGAAGGGATCGCGAACGAGAATGGTGTCTTCGCGTTCCGGGCTGGTCGAGACCAGTGCCACCGGGCAGCCGATCAGCTCCTCGATCCGGCGGATATATTTGATCGCCTGTGCCGGCAGCTGTGCCCAGCTGCGCGCGCCCGCGGTCGATTCGCTCCAGCCTTCGAATTCCTCGTACACCGCCTCGGCGCGGGCCTGGTCCTGCGGGCTGGGTGGCAGATAGTCGTAATGCTTGTCGCCGACTTTGTAGCCGGTGCAGATCCGCAGCTGCTCCATCCCGTCGAGGATGTCGAGCTTGGTCAACGCGATGCCGGTGACGCCGCTCACCGCGACCGACTGGCGCACCAGCACCGCGTCGAACCAGCCGCAGCGGCGCTTGCGCCCCGTCACCACGCCGAATTCGCGCCCGCGCGTGCCGAGCAGCTCGCCGATCTCATTGTCCTGTTCGCTGGGGAACGGTCCCGAGCCGACACGGGTCGTGTACGCCTTGACGATTCCGAGCACGAAACCGACCGATCCCGGGCCGAGGCCCGAGCCGGAGGCGGCCGAACCGCTCACGGTGTTGGACGAGGTGACGAAGGGATAGGTGCCGTGATCGACGTCGAGCAGCACGCCCTGCGCGCCCTCGAACAGGATGCGCTTGCCCGCTTCCTTGGCGTGCTTGAGCGTCAGCCATACCGGCGCGGCATAGGGCAGGACCGACGGCGCGATCTCGCGCAGCTCCTCCAGCAGCCGCGCGCGGTCGATCGGCGGCTCGCCGAAACCGGCGCGCAGCGCGTCGTGGTGCGCGCAGAGGCGGTCGAGCTGCGCGTCGAGATCGTCGAGATGGGCGAGGTCGCACACCCGGATCGCGCGGCGGCCGACCTTGTCCTCATAGGCCGGGCCGATGCCGCGGCGCGTGGTGCCGATCTTGCCGGCGCCCGACGCATCCTCACGCAGCGCGTCGAGATCGCGGTGGAAGGGGAGGATCAGCGGTGCGGTTTCGGCGACCTGAAGCGTCTCGGGCGAAATCTCGACGCCCTGCTCGCGCAGCCGGGCGACCTCGTCGCGGAAATGCCAGGGGTCGAAGACGACGCCGTTGCCGATCGCCGACAAGGTACCGCGGACGAGGCCCGAGGGGAGCAGCGAGAGCTTGTAGACCTTCTCGCCCACGACGAGCGTGTGGCCGGCATTGTGCCCGCCCTGGAAACGGACCACCAGATCGGCGCGGCTGGCAAGCCAGTCGACGATCTTGCCCTTGCCCTCATCGCCCCACTGGGCGCCGATTACTGCGACATTTGCCATGGATACACGTCTCCGCCTGCCAGGCAGACCCAAGGCCGCCCTTCGACAGGACTCGGCGACCGGGGTTTTCGGAAATGCGGGGCGCCAATGGCCCCCGCGCGCCGCCGCGTCAAGAGGCGTTGCGCGGTTGGGCGGCGGCGCTAAGGATTGGCGAACAGGAAAAGGAGAGATGAATGAAACTGGCAAGCCTCAAGCATGGCCGTGATGGCAAGCTGGTCGTCGTCTCCAACGATCTCGCCTGGTATGCCGATGCCGGACACATCGCGCCGACGCTGCAGGCCGCGCTCGACAATTGGGACCGGGTCGAGGGCGATCTGCGCAATCTCGCGACCGATCTCGATCACGAGGTGATCCCGCGCGAGCGCTTCCACGAGCGTGAGGCCGCCGCGCCGCTGCCGCGCGCATATCAATGGGCCGACGGTTCGGCCTATGTGAACCATGTCGCGCTGGTCCGTCAGGCGCGCGGCGCGGAGATGCCCGACAGCTTCTGGCACGATCCGCTGATGTATCAGGGCGGCAGCGACGGCTTTCTCGGCCCGCGCGATGCGATCCCGCTGGCGGACGAGAGCTGGGGCTGCGACCTTGAGGCCGAAGTGGTGGTGGTCACCGGCGACGTGCCGCTCGGCGCGAGCCGCGAGGATGCACTGGCGGCGATCCGGCTGGTCGGCCTCACCAACGACGTGTCGCTGCGCAGTCTGATCCCCGGAGAACTCGCCAAGGGTTTCGGTTTCTTCCAGTCCAAGCCCGCCAGCGCCTTCTCGCCGGTGTTTGTGACCCCCGATGTGCTCGGCGACTGGTGGCAGGGCGGCAAGCTGCACCGCAAGCTGATGGTCGACCTCAACGGCAAGCCCTTCGGCCGCGCCGAGGCGGGGGAAGACATGACCTTCGACTTTGGCACTCTGGTCGCGCATGCCGCGAAGACTCGCGCACTGGGTGCGGGTACGATCATCGGATCGGGCACGGTTTCCAACCGCGACGCCGATGGCGGCCCGGGCAAGCCGATCGCCGAAGGTGGTGTCGGCTATTCGTGCCTCGCCGAAGTCCGCACGGTCGAGACGATCAATGGCGGCAAGCCGGTGACGCCGTTCCTCAAGGCCGGCGATACCGTCCGTATCTGGGCCGAAGACGACAGGCATCACCCGATCTTCGGGACGATCGAGCAGACCGTCGGGGGATAGGTTGCGAATGCCCGGCAGCGTTCCGATCTCAACGGCATGACGGACGGCTATACCGTGTTCGAGACCGTGGCGGGCTTCGCTGCGATCGGCTGGAATGCAAAGGGCATCCACAGCTTCCGGCTGCCCGCTGGTACCGCGCGTGAGGCGGAGCGGTCGCTGCTTCGGCGCTTGCCGAGTGCGGAGGCGACGGTGCCGCCGGCACCCGTGCAGGCCGTAATCGACGATGCGCAGCGCTATTTTGCCGGGGAGCGCGTCGACTTCGCTGCGGTGCCCGTCGATCTCGGGCGGCAGGAGCCGTTTTTCGAGCGCGTCTATGCGGCCGTACGCCAACTCGGCTGGGGCGAGACGGCGACCTATGGCGCGATCGCCAGGGCGCTTGATGCCGGGCCGGAATTCGCCCGCGATGTCGGCCAGGCAATGGCCGCCAACCCGGTGCCGCTGATCGTTCCCTGCCATCGCGTGACGGCGGCGAACGGGCGGATCGGCGGCTTTTCCGCACCCGGTGGCTCACTCTCGAAGGCGCGTATGCTCGAGATCGAGGGCGTCGAGGTGAGGGATGGGGTCGTCACCCGGAACATGCCGCAGCTGGGGCTGGGCTTCTAGCCAGTCAGAAGTCGAACGCCCTCTGCCGCGCGATCAGCGGCCAGCGGCCATGTTCGACATGCCGCCCCTTACCGCTTTCGATCAGCAGGAGTCGCTCGGCGCGCCAGCTGATCGGGGGCACGGCGATGTTGCGCCGTTGCCAGGATTGATAGGTGAGCGATGCATGTGGATCGAATGTATAGTCGATGTTGATCCCGCAGGCGTTCAGCCGGGCCAGCAACACGCGCTGGAAATCGCGTAGCGCTCGCATCCTGTTGCCGACGAGTGCGTTCCCGCTGATACGGTTGAGCGTCACATCGAAGGGCTCTTCCTGCAACGATGCAGCTGCGTGGTGAATGCACATGATGTCATCCGGCGAGAGCGCTCGGATATCCCCGAAGGGGAGCAATGTTATGTGGAAGCGATCGGCTGCATAGGCGCGAGAAAGTTCATACTGCACCCGGAGCCGGTCCATTACCGCGGCCTGCTGCGGCGTAGGTTTCAACATCAGATAGAGCAGCTGATCGTCGTTCTGCCGGTGGGACAAGGATCCCTGAGCATTGGGGATCATCATTGATTGTACTCCTAGTGGAAATCCCGCGACTTTACCGGGATCAGGTCCGGCGCCTTGAGGCTTCGCCGCGATCCCCAGCTGTCGGCGGGGCGCTGGCGCGGTAGTGTCAGCCGGTCGCGCGGATCGATGGTGCCGCCATGCGTCGCGCCGTCGCCGGGCATGGCGGCATGCGGCAGATCGAGGTCGCCGACCTCGCGCAGCATGCCGGTCAGGTCGGTGATCGTGTCGGCGATGACATGGATGACGATCCCCTCGCGTTGCACCCGGCCGCGGATCGCCAGCATCGTCGCGGACATCACCGTGCGCCGGTTGGCCTCGAACCGGTCGCTCCACAGCACCGCATTGGCGATGCCGGTTTCGTCCTCCAGCGTCACGAAGACGATGCCGCTGGCAGTGCCGGGCCGCTGGCGGACGAGGATCAGCCCGGCCACCTCGACGCGCGCGCCGTCCTTCATCTGCATCAGGTCCGTGCATCGTGCGATCCCCTGCACGGCGAGGCGGTCGCGCAGGAAGGAGAGCGGATGCGCGCGCAGCGATAATTGGGTGGCGCGGTAATCCTCCACCACTTCGCGCCCCGCAGTCATCGGTACCAGGGGAACCGCTGCCTCGCGGCTTTCCGGCGCGGCCATGCCGGCGCGCGCATCGGCGGCGGCGAACAGATCGAGCGGTTTTTGGTCCAGTCCCTTGATCGCCCACAGCGCCTGCCGCCGGTTCAGCCCCAGCGCCTGGAACGCATCGGCGCGTGCCAGCTTCTCGAGCGCCGCGGGTTTGACGCCGGCCCGGCGCCACACATCTTCGACCGAAACAAAGGGTGCGGCTGCCCGGGCTTTCAGGATCGCTCCGGCATCCTCCTGCGCCAGCCCCAGCACGATGCGCATGCCCAGCCGGATCGGTTGCATCCCCATCCAGTCGGTCGCGGTCCCGCAGAATCCCGTGTGCACGGCACGTGTGTTGACGCCTTCCGGCACCATCCGCGTGTCCCAGTCGCTGTCGTTGATGCACACCGGCCGCGCTTCGACCCCATGGTTGCGGGCGTCGCGGATCAGCTGCGCCGGCGCATAGAATCCCATCGGTTGCGCATTGAGCAAGGCGGCGCAGAACACATCGGGATGATGGCATTTCATCCAGGATGAGGCGTAGGCGATCTTGGCGAAGCTGGCGGCATGGCTCTCGGGAAAGCCGTAATTGCTGAAGCCCTTGATCTGTTCGACCATTCGCTCGGCAAACTCCCGACCGATGCCGTTCTTGCGCATCCCCGCGATCAGCTTCGGCCCGAATTCGCCGATGTCGCCGCTGGACTTGAAGGTCGCCATCGCCCGGCGCAGCCGGTCGGCCTCGGTCGGGGTGAAGTCGGCGCCGACGATGGCGACCTGCATCGCCTGTTCCTGAAACAGCGGTACGCCCAGCGTCTTCTTCAGCACCGCCTCCAGCTTGGGCGTCGGGTAATCGACCAGATCGGGGTTTTGCCGCCGCTTGAGATAGGGGTGGACCATGTTGCCCTGAATCGGACCGGGCCGCACGATCGCGACCTGGATCGCGATGTCGTAGAAATTGACCGGCTTCATTCGCGGCAGCATCGACATCTGCGCGCGGCTCTCGATCTGGAAAACGCCGAGCGTATCGGCTTGCTGAATCATCTCGAAGGTGGGGCCGTCGTCCTTCTGCATCAGCGGCGAGGCGAGCGTGAGATGGATCTGTTTGTGCTCGGCGAGCAGATCGAAGGTACGGCGCATGCAGCCGAGCATGCCAAGGCCGAGGATATCGACCTTCATGAAGCCGAGTTCCTCGATGTCGAGCTTCTCCCACTCGACCACGCGGCGGTCGATCATCGCCGCGGGCTCGACCGGGATCAGGTCGTGGAGCTTGTCGCGGGTCAGCACGAAACCGCCGGGGTGCTGCGACAAATGCCGCGGCGTGCCGATCAGCTGGCGCGCCAGCTCCAGCGTCAGCGCAAGGCGCGGATCCCGACGATCGAGGTTGAGCGCGTCGGCATGCTTGTCGTCGACATCGTTCGACCAGCCCCATACCTGACTTGAGAGCGCGGCGGTCATATCCTCGGGCAGGCCCATCACCTTGCCCACCTCACGCAGCGCCCCGCGCGACCGGAAGCGGCTGACCACCGCGGTCAGCGCGGCGTGGTCATGGCCATAGCTTTCGTAGATCCACTGGATCACCTCCTCGCGCCGCTCATGCTCGAAATCGACATCGATATCGGGCGGCTCCTTGCGCTCGGTCGAGATGAAGCGTTCGAACAGCAATTGATGTTCGATCGGATCGATCGAGGTGACGCCGAGCGCGAAGCAGATCACCGAATTGGCGGCGCTGCCGCGTCCCTGGCACAATATCTGCTGGCTGAGTGCGAACTGGACGATCGAATTGACCGTGAGGAAATAGGGGGCGTAGCCCATCTGCTCGACCAGCCCGAGCTCATGGATCAGCAGCTTCCGGTGCGCCTGTGACGGGTTGCCGCCGAATCTCTGCCTCAGTCCGTTCCAGGCGAGCGTGCTGAGCGCTGCCTGCGCGGTGCGGCCGGGAATGACATATTCCTCGGGATATTGATGCTGGAGATCGCGCAGGCTGAAGGTGCAGCGCTCGGCGATGGCGAGCGAGGCGCGCAGCGCCTCGGGATAGTCACGGAAGCGCCGCGCCATGTCTTCGGGCGACTTGAGGTGCCGGTCGGCGCTGCGCTCACGGCGGAAGCCAAGCTCGTCGATCGTGCATTTCTCACGGATCGCGGTGACCACGTCCTGCAACAGGCGCCGTTCGGGCGTGGCATAGAGTACGTCACCGGTCGCGAGCGGCGTCAGCCCGAACTGCCGGGCCGCCCGGTCGAGCCGGTGCAGCCGCATTGCGTCGCCGGGACGGCGATGCTGGGTGAGGCAGACATGCCCCCGTGTTCCGAAGATATCGGCCATCCAGCGCAGCGCGAGCGGGTCGCCGGGATCGGCGATGCCGGGAACCAGCGCGCCGACCAGTCCTGGCGCAGCCTGCGCCAGATCCTCCCAATGGAGGAAGCACTGCCCCTTCTCGCCCCGTTGCGCATCGGCCCGCCCCTTGCCCAAGGTGAGCAGGCTGGTGAGCCGCGACCAGCCGGCGCGATCCTCCGGCCAGACCAGCACCGCGCTGCCGTCGGTGAGGTCGAGCCGGCACCCCGCGATCATCCGGATCGGCACGCCACAGGCGGCAAGCTCCTCGGCCGCGACCAGCGCGCGCACTGCGCCGCCCACCGAATTGCGGTCGACGATGCCGAGCGCTGGCAAGCCCAGCGATGCCGCCTGCCGGAACAGATCCTCGGGCGAAGAGGCGCCGCGCAGGAACGAGTAATGGGTCGTCACCTGGAGTTCGGCGTAGCTCATCCGAACACCCCGTGGAGATACCAGCTCAAATCGCCGGTCGCGGTCCGCTCGCCATCGCCGCGGCGGAACAGCCAGTAGCGGCGGCCGGCATCGTCCTCGACACGGAAATAGTCGCGGACTTGCTCGGCTTCGGCAGTGCGCCTCCACCATTCGCCATAGACCCGCTCGGGGCCGTCGGCGCGCACCACGCGGTGCGGCTGACCACGCCAGGTGAAGCGGCGCGGAGCGTGATCGGGCAGTTCGGCGACAACGTGATCGAGCCGTTCGGGGCGGCGCAGCAGCCGCGCCGGCTTGGGCCATTCGGGATGCCAGGGGTGGAGCGCGGGGCTGCGGTCGAGCTGGCCGACATCGTCGATCTTCGGCCGCGCGCCGCCGCGTTCGGGCGGATCGAGTACCGCCATTCGCGTCGTCGCGCGTTCGGGCACGTCGCTTTCGACGGCGCGCATCCGCCACATCCGCTTGAGGCCGATCCGCGTCGCCAGCGTATCGACCAGAGTCGCGATATCGGGTGCCGCTTCCTCGTCCAGCCGTTCGACCACAGGTTCCGGGCCGAGCGGCGCGGCGCGGCGCACATGCAGCGCGATGGCGTCGATCCCGTAGCCCGGCTCGACATCCTCGATCCGGCGCTTGAGCAGGCGCAACAGATGCGCCGCATCGCGGCTCGGCCGGGCAAGGCCGATGCGGATGCGCTGGGGCACGCCATCGACCCGGTCGGCGATGCATTCCAGCGCCCGCACACCCAGCCCTTCGGCTGCGAGCGCGATGGTCAATTGCGGGACGAGCACGCCGAGCCAATGCTCGATCGCCTCGGCTGTCGCGATCGGTTCGGCGAAACGCTGGCGCGCGACGATTGCCTCGGACGGAATGACCGGATCGAACGGCTCAGGCATGTCGCCCAGCGCCTGATCGAGCCGCAGCACCGTCGCTGCGCCGAAGCGGCGGACCAGCGGTGCGCGCGGCATCGCTGCGAGCTGGCCGATCCATTCGATGCCGAGCCGCTTGAGCAGCTCGATCGCGGTTTCGTCGATCCGCAGCGCGGTCATGGGCAGACCGGCGAGCGCGTCGGCCTGCCCGTTAGGCGGACAGATCGTCACATTCGCTTCGGCATGATGCGTCACTGCCCATGCCGCGCCGGGCGTGTCGGCGATTGCGATGCGCGCGGTGAAGCCCGTGCGGGCGAGAAGGCGGACGATGCGTTGCGCCATCGCTTCCTCGCCACCGAACAGATGCGCGGTGCCGGTGATGTCGAGGAACAGCCCGTCGGTGCCCGACAGCGTCGTCAGCGGCGACCAGCGCCGCGCGGCGAGGATGGCGAGCCGGCGCAGCGCGGCGCGATCCCCTTCGGGATCGGCCGGACGGATATCCAGTCCCCGCACCTGCGCGCGCGCCTGGGTGACGGCCATGCCGGGCCGCAGACCCAGCGCCTGCGCGGCGGGACAGGCAGCGGCGATCTCGATCCGGCTGCCGTTGCGGATCGAGGTGACCAGCGGGGCCCGCTGGCCCGTCGCGGCGCCGGAAGGTGACGTCGTGCCGGATACGGGCATGCCGTCCCGCGCCCAGCGCGCGCCGGGGCGCCAATGCCCCTCATGCTGGCCCGGCTTGCGGAGCGGTGCACGCGCCGCGGGAAATATTGGAGGCGGCGCGGGGTCAGGCCGCGCGCCGTGCCGCTCCGCCTGCCACAGCCGTTCGACCGGCCAGAGGGGCAGGTAGAGCGCAGCGACCCGTTTCATCGCATGCCTCCACTTGGATATCGAAAGGATCGCCCCCCTTTTGTCGTGCCAGGCCAAGCTGCCAGCGCGCCCGGCCGACCCCCTCCGCCGGCAGCGGCGTCGAGGGCGCGCACGCTACCCGCCAGCGGGTCACCGCCGCCGAAGGTGCGCCGAGCGGGTCGCCTGCCTGACGCGGATGCCGTTTCATCAGCAGTGCAATCGTGCGCCCACCCTCTGCCGCGAGCTGAAGCCGCCGCGTTGCGGGCATGCCCACGCGCCGCGCCTCGCCGACCACCGCGCCAAGGCCGCGATGCCGCAGGCCTTCCTCCATGATCGCAAGCAGTTCGTCATCGTCCGCCGCCTCGGCATAAAGAACGCGCTTGGCCGCCAGCCCGACCTGATAGAGGCCGGGCGCGAACAGGTCGCGCCGCCGCACCACCCACAGCACCGGCCCCCATGCGCGGGCGGCGATTCCCGCAACGAACAGGGTCGCTGCGGCATCGTCGCCAAGGTCCGGCGTCGCTGCCGCGACCTCGTGCAGTGCATCGAGGCGCAGGCCGCCATCGGCCAGCCGCGCGTCGAGCCTGCCAAGCCCGAACGGCAGCACAGGGCGGCGGCGAAAGCCGCTTCCCTCGATCGTGCGCAGCGTCTCGCGCAACTGGCTGATGACGGCGGGATCGGCCATGACCTGCCTCAATACTCCGACTCGGAACGAATTGTTCCTATTTTGTTCCATTGGTAGGCAGAGTCAACCGCTTGCCAACGGCATCGGGGTGCGTATCATCCGGCTATCACACCCGATCTTTGACACACCTAATCTCAGGGGAATTCGATGAAGCCCGTCACCGGCGCGATCCTGCTCGCCACCACCTCGCTCTTCGCCACCCATGTACAGGCAAGTTCGATGTCCCAGACTGCCCCGGCGCCCGCCGCCGCACCCGCCGACCCCGCGCCGATGCTCGACAAATGGCCGGGCCCGTTCGACGGCGTTCCCCAGTGGGACAAGGTCACGCCCGCGATGTTCGGTCCGGCGTTCGAGAAGGCGATGGCCGAAGCGCGCGCCGAATTCGCCAAGGTCCGCGACAACCCCGCCGCGCCCACCTTCGCCAATACGATCGAGGCGACCGAGAAGAACACGAGCGCGTTCAGCCGCGTCTTCCCCGTGTGGGGAGTCTACACCAGCAACCTCGCCACGCCCGAGGTGCAGAAGATCGCCGCCGAATGGAGCCCCAAGCTCTCGGCCTTCTTCACCGAGCTCAGCCTCGATCCCAAGATGTTCCAACGCGTGAAGACGCTCTACGACAAGCGCCAGACGCTGGGCCTCAACGCGCAGCAGCTGCGCCTGCTCGAGCGCAGCTATCGCGGCTATGTCACGTCGGGCGCGCTGCTCGACACGGCGCAGAAGGCCGAGGTCAAGCGCATCAACGGCGAGCTCGCCAAGCTCTATACCGAGTTCAGCCGCAAGGTGCTGGCGGATGAGGAGACCGCGATCTTCCTCGACAGCGAAGCGGACCTCGCCGGCCTTTCCGACAGCTTCAAGGCGAGCCTTGCCGAGGAAGCCAAGGCGCGCGGACAGGCGGGCAAATGGGCGGTCAAGAACACGCGCTCGTCGATGCAGCCGTTCCTGATGTACTCGACGCGCCGCGACCTGCGCGAGAAGGTCTACAAGGCCTATATCAACCGCGGCGACAATGGCGATGCGAACGACACCAACGCCAGCATCGCGGCGATCCTCAAGCTGCGCCAGGAGCGCGCCAAGGTTCTCGGCTTCAAGACCCATGCCGATTATCGCATGGACGACACGATGGCGGAGACCCCCGCCAACGCGATGAAGCTGATGATGTCGGTGTGGCCGGCGGCGCGCGGCCGCGTGCTCGAGGAAGTCGCCGACATGCAGAAGCTTGCCGATGCCGAAGCCGCGGCGGGCAAGGGGCCGAAGATCGCGATCGAGGGCTGGGATTATCGCTTCTATGCGGAGAAGGTCCGCAAGGCGAAGTACGACCTCGATGAGAGCGAGGTGAAGCCGTATCTCGAGCTCAACAACATGGTGAACGCCATGTTCTATGCTGCGGGCCGCCTCTACGATCTGCAGTTCAAGGAGAATACGGGGACGATTCCTGTGTTCCATCCCGATGTCCGCACGTTCGAGGTGACGCGGGGCGGTCAGACCGTCGGCGTCTTCTACCTCGACAATTTCGCGCGCGCCGGAAAGCGTTCGGGCGCGTGGGCGACCGCCTATCGCGGCCGTTCGGGGATCAAGGGCGACAAGATCGTGCTGGCGTCGAACAACAACAATTTCACCAAGGGCGGCGGCGGTGAGCCGACGCTGATCAGCATCGACGATGCCTCGACCCTGTTCCACGAATTCGGCCACGCGCTGCACAGCCTGATCGGCAATGTCTATTATCCGGGCCTCGCCGGCACGCCGCGCGACTTCGTCGAATATCCGAGCCAGGTGAACGAGAACTGGCTGCTGACGCCGGACGTGCTCAACCGCTTCGCCAAGCACTACAAGACCGGCGAGGTGATCCCGGCGGCGCTGGTCGCGAAGATCGAGAAGGCGGCGACCTTCAACCAGGGCTTCGACACGGTCGAGTATCTCTCCTCGGCGATCGTCGACATGAAGCTGCATGACCGCGAGACGCCGGTGACCGACCCCGACGCGTTCGAGCGCGAGGCGCTGGCCGAGCTCAAGATGCCCAAGGAGATCGTGATGCGGCACCGCCTGCCGCAGTTCAATCACCTGTTCTCGTCCGACGCCTATTCGGCGGGCTATTACAGCTACCTATGGTCGGAGACGATGGACGCCGACACCTGGGCGGCGTTTGAGGAGACGGGCAATGTCTGGGACAAGACCGTCGCCGACAAGTTCCGCACCATCCTGCTCGCCACGGGCAACGAGACCGACCGCAAGGAAGCCTACAAGGCCTTCCGCGGCCGCGACCCCGACGTGAAGGCGCTGTTCAAGCGCCGCGGCTTCCCGTCGGAGTGAGAATTGGGGCGTCGCCGGTGTGATGCCGGCGACGCCCGCTTCGCCGATATTCTTCTGCTGGCCATCGGCCTGAAAAGCTCGCACATCTCGCAGTCGGGGATCGGCCGGGGGCAATCGGATACCGCCGCGCTTCGCGGGGGACGGCGCGATCCAGGAGAGAGCGCATGGAGACTTCGCCGCCCTCGGATATGTCGGATCGCGCCACGATCCTGCCGCCGCATCCGCCGTCCGCCAGTCCCCCGGAGCCAATCTGGCCGGAACCGGTTGGCGAGAGCGAGAGCCAAAGCCCTCCCGTTCCGTTCGATGCCGCGTGGTCGCAGCCGGCTGCCGCAGCCAGTGCGCCGCGCGATGCTGAACGGCTCGAACGCGCCATGATCAGCTGCATCATGCCGACCCGCGGACGCGCGGACCTTGTCGAACGGGCAATCGCGGGTTTCCGCGCGCAGGATTACCCCGACCGCGAGCTGATCATTGTCCATGACCGCGACGACGACCTGCCGCCCGGGATCGCCGGGGACGATATCCGGATCCTCCGCGCGCAGGAGAACAGCATCGGGGGGAAGCGCAACCAGGCGGTCGCGGCTGCCCGTGGCGCCATCATTGCCCAATGGGACGACGACGACTGGTATGCTCCCGAACGGTTGAGCCTTCAGGCGGCGGCGATCCTGGACGGAAGCGCCGATGTGACGGCACTGAACGACATCCTGTTCTTCGACGCGGCGCGCGGCGATTTCTGGGAAGCCGACCCGGCACTGTTTGCCCGGATGTTCGCAGAGAATGTCGCGGGCGGAACCCTGATGTTCCTGAAGCGGGACTGGGAGCGGAGCGGCGGCTATCCGTGCACGTCGATGCGCGAGGACAGCAATTTCCTCGCCGCGCTGATCCGCGATGGCGCACGCCTGCACTGCCAGCCGGGGCGCGAGCTTATGGTGTATGTCCGGCACGCATCGAACAGCTGGCAGCTGCCGTTCGGTCTGGACCTGACCCCGGCAGACTGCCGGGTCGTGCCGGCGCCGGCGGGCTTCGTCGCGGCGCGGAAGGCCTGGGCAGGCGCTGCCGGGATGCCCGCGTCAGCCAACGAAGGCCGGCCGCTGTCCACCGCCGGACCGGCCGCGCTTGTCAGCTGTATCATGCCCACGGCCAACCGCCGCGGCTTCGTCCCGGAAGCGATTCGGCAGTTCCTTGCGCAGGACTATGCGAACCGTGAGCTGATCATCGTCGACGATGGTCAGGATAGCATCGCCGACCTCATTCCGTCCGATGCCTCGATCCGCTACTGCCGACTGCAGGGGAAGTCCACGCTGGGCGCCAAGCGCAACCTTGCCGTCGAGATGGCGCGCGGCGATGTCGTCGTCCATTGGGACGACGACGACTGGCGCTCGAACCGATGGGTGCGCTCGCAAGTCACGACGCTGATGTCGGAGCAGGCCGATATCTGTGGATTGGACCGCATCCTGTTTTACGACCGCGAAGCGCGTCGTGGCTGGCGCTATGTCTATGACGGCAGGCAGCCCTGGGTCGCAGGCGGCACGCTCAGCTACCGGCGCGATCACTGGCAAACGAACAGGTTCGCGGACGTGAACGTCGGCGAGGATAATGCCTTTGTCTGGAGCCCCCACACCAAACGCCTGGTCGTCAACCTGCAGGGCGATCAATTCGTCGCGACCATCCATCGCGGCAACACCAGCCCCAGGGAGATCGGCGGCCGGCGCTGGCAGGCCGTTCCCGCGGAACAGATCGAAGCCTGTATGCGCGCCTAGGCCATAATGCTGGGGAGAATTGGATGCCCGACAAGGACTCGAACCTTGATTGACGGAGTCAGAGTCCGCTCTCTTACCATTAGAGGATCGGGCAATCGCGGGCGTCTCTAGGTGACGGAAATGGGTGGGTCAAGGCGATTCAGGCCGGTTTTGCACCGCCGGTCGCTCGCCTTGCCGACGTCCCGGCGTTGCGCTAGCCTCGCTCCCAAGCACCGGCGGTCCGCTTCGGCCGTGACGGAAGAACATAAGTGAGTTGTTTGCGATGGGGGAAGGCTCCGCCAGGATGCCGCGCCCGCCGGCCCCGAAACCGGCCCGCCCGGCCCCAAGACCGTCTCCACCCCAGCAGGGGCGGGCACGCTGGCCAGACGCCCGGCACTATGCCGCGCTCGATCTGGGTACCAATAATTGCCGGCTGCTGATCGCCCGTCCGCAAGGATCGGGGTTCACCGTGGTCGACGCCTTTTCGCGAATCGTCCGGCTGGGCGAGGGGCTGGCGTCGAGCGGGCGGCTGTCCGACGCCGCGATCGAGCGCACGATCGCCGCGCTCAAGATCTGTGCCGAAAAGCTCAAGCGCCGCCATGTCGCGCTGTCGCGCTCGGTCGCGACCGAGGCCTGCCGTCAGGCGACGAACGGCCCCGAATTCATCCAGCGCGTCTATCGCGAGACCGGGATCGTGCTCGACATCATCACCGCCGAGGAAGAGGCGCGGCTGGCGGTGCTGGGCTGCCACGCGCTGCTCGAGCCGGGCGACGGTCCTGCGCTGGTGTTCGACATCGGCGGCGGATCGACCGAGCTGGTGCTGGTCGATTCGACCCATGAACAGCCCCGCATCCTGGACTGGCACAGCGCGGCCTGGGGCGTGGTCTCGCTGACCGAGGCGCGCGGCATCGTCGACGATCACGACCCCGATGCGCGCGAGGCGGGCTATGCCCGGATGCGCGAGAGCGTGGCCGAAGCGTTCGCGCCGTTCATCGCGCGGCTGCCCGAGATCGCGGGAACGCCGCGATTGCTCGGCACCAGCGGCACGGTGACGACGCTGGCCAGCGTGCATCTGGGGCTGCCCTCCTATGACCGCTCGGCGGTCGACGGGCTGATCGTTCCGGCCGCGTCGATGCGTGCGGTGAGCCGGCGCGTCGCCGGGCTGGACATGATCGGGCGCTCGGCTATTCCCTGCATCGGCGCGGAGCGGGCCGATCTGGTCGTCGCGGGCTGTGCGATTCTGGAGACGATCATGGACATCTGGCCCGCGCAGCGGCTCGGCATCGCCGACCGCGGCATCCGCGAGGGCATCCTCCGCCGCCTGATGGGCGAGCGCGCGCGATGAGCAGGGGCGGTTCCCGCGGGCACACGCGCGTCCGCACGTCGCGCGGGCGCACCAGCCAGTCGGTGCGCTGGCTCGAGCGGCAGCTCAACGACCCCTATGTCAAACGGGCCAAGGCCGAGGGCTATCGCAGCCGCGCGGCCTACAAGCTGATCGAGCTCGACGAGAAGTTCGACATGCTCAAGGGCACGACGCGTGTCGTCGACCTCGGCATCGCGCCGGGCGGATGGAGCCAGGTGGTGCGGCGCAAATGCCCCAAGGCGGCGGTGGTCGGCATCGACCTGCTGCCCGTCGATCCGATCGAGGGCGTGACGATCTTCCAGATGGACTTCATGGACGACGACGCCCCCGGCAAGCTGATCGAGGCGCTGGGCGGCGCGCCCGACCTGGTCATGTCGGACATGGCGGCGAACACCGTCGGCCACCCGCAGACCGATGCGCTGCGCACGATGGGGCTGGTCGAGCTGGCGTTCGATTTCGCGATCAACAACCTCGCGCCCGGCGGCACCTTTGTCAGCAAGGTGTTCGCGAGCGGCGGCGACGGCAAGTTCGTCGCCGAGATGAAGCGCAACTTCGCCAGCGTGAAGCACGCCAAGCCGCCGTCGAGCCGCAAGGGATCGGTCGAGTGGTTCGTGGTGGCGCAGGGGTTCAAGGGACGTACCGAGCCGGCCGAGGACTGAGCCGGGTCCGTTTCCGGTATTTCCGGGATGGGAACGTTGTGCGGCATGGATCGTACTTTCGCCATTTCGGTACGTGAATCGACTCGAGTATATCCAAATAGGTTCGTGTAGGAAAGCCGCGGCGCATTTTGCGCGGATTTCCGGGCATCCGGACACCCGACCGCGCGGACCTGCTTTGCCCGGACCGGCGGCCTTCGGCGCACGCCGCCGCGCCGCTCGAAGTGCGAGTACGGAAGATGTGAGGGACGATGTTGGCGCGTGGCCGGACGGCCGCGTCCGTTCCGCTGAGGCGAATTGTCCACGGCGCGCACGCGCCGCGCACCGATCGGCAGGCGGCGCGTTTGCCGGTATCTCCCTAACCCCGCTCGCAATGGAGGCGCGGAGTCAGCCGCCGAAGCGGTCGGTGGCGCGGATCAGCCGGTCGAGGATGCCCGGTTCGGAGAAGGCGTGGCCCGCGCCCTCGATCAAATGGAAATCCGCCTCGGGCCATGCCTTGTGCAATTGCCACGCATAGCGCGCGGGACAGGGCATGTCGTAGCGGCCATGCACGATCGTCCCCGGAATGCCATGAAGCTTGTGCGCGTCGCGCAGCAACTGGCCGGGCTCGAGCCAGCAACCGTTGACGAAATAATGCGTCTCGATCCGCGCGAAGGCGAGCGCGAAATCGTCCTCGCCATGGTGCGCGGACAGCGCCGGATCGGGCAGCAGGGTGACCGTCTCGCCCTCGAACACGCTCCAGGCGCGCGCCGCCGCGATCCTGTCTTCGCGCGTGCCGGTGGTCAGACGGTGGTGGTAGGCACGCAGCAAGTCGCCGCGTTCCGCCTCCGGGATCGGCGCCGCAAAGCGATCGTACTTGTCGGGGAACATCTCCGACACGCCGAACTGGTAGAACCAGTCGAGTTCCGGCTGGGTGCAGGTGTAGATGCCGCGCAGGACCAGCTCGCTCACCCGCTGGGGGTGGGTCTGGGCATAAGCGAGCGCGAGCGTCGAGCCCCAGGAGCCGCCGAACACCAGCCATTGCTCGACCCCGGCCAGTTCGCGCAGCCGCTCGATATCCGCGACGAGGTGCCATGTGGTGTTGGCGTCGAGACTGGCGTGCGGGGTCGACCGTCCGCAGCCGCGCTGGTCGAACAGCAGCACGTCGTAGCGCGCGGGATCGAACAGGCGGCGGTGAAGCGGCGAGAAGCCCCCGCCCGGGCCGCCATGCAGGAACACCGCAGGCTTGGCACCCGGCGTTCCCGAGCGCTCGTAATAGATGCTGTGGCCATCGCCGACGTCGAGCATGCCCGACGCATAGGGTTCGATCTCGGGATAGAGGGTGCGCAGTGTCATGCGGTGTTTCTGAGCGTTGCGGGGCGTAATGGGAAGCCGCTTTCCACGCACTGCCGACCGTTCGGCACCGCCACGGATGCGGCCACCGTCAACGCGATATCGCTAAAGGCCGCTCGCTCTGCCTCCAAGACCCGATTTCACGATCGCGGTGTACTTGCGGCTAACGCCGGCGACACACCATCGGAGCGAATTGGAGCGGGATAGCCGCATGGCAGCAAACGACCGATTGCGGACGGCGAGGCGAACGGTATCATCTCAGTGTGCCCCATCTTCGCTTTGAGTCTTGGTTCGCCGTATTGACGCTGCTGGCGACAGGTTACGTCGTCGTGGAGGCGCGAGCGGGACGCGATCCAACCGCAGTATTGATCGGCTATTTGTGCGTATCGGCGTCGGCAGTGACTCTCGGCTTGCTGATCCGACTGTTCAGGCTTGTCGCTCCAAGTCGCAGAGGCGTGTTGATGCGACCACAAGCGGAACGTGATCGATAGCCAGTGTCCGCTTCCCACCCAATAGCCGCCGGCCGATGATCACCTGAACGAACGGCAGGTTTCGGGATTATCCGCGGACCGGGTGAACGTCGGCAATGAGGGCGCGTAGCGGACTAGCGAGTTGCATCAAAGACCGCTGAGCCACTTCTGGGCCGCTCACAAAGTGTCCGATTTTGAAAGAACTCTCGCCCCACCCGGACAGCGAACAGTCGGTTTGCGCGTTTTCAGAAACCATCTGAAATGGCCATGTGAGCGCGACTTAGCCAGCAAGGTGAACGCAATCCCGGCCGCTGCCCTTCGCCTCGTAGAGGGCACGATCGGCACGTTCCATCAAAGACTGAAGGTCTTCGGCCTCCCGTGCGATCGCGACCCCGAAGCTGGCCGTGGGGTTTGCCTCGCCCGCGACGGTGTCGAGTGCGATCTGCTTGAACGCTGTTCTCATCTCCTCCGCCAATTGCCGGGCAGAATCGGCTGCGCTTGAAGGCAGCATGATGGAGAATTCCTCACCGCCAAGACGCGCCATAATCGCATCACCCGGCGCCTTCTCCTTGAGCACCTCGGCGAACCTCCGAATGATCAAGTCGCCGCCGCTATGGCCGAACAAATCGTTGATCGATTTGAAGTGGTCGAGATCGGTGAGGATCATGGCAGGCGGTTTGCCAGCCTTCCGCTTCGCCAAGGCTTTTAGCGCGCGGGGTTCGAAGCCGCGACGATTGAACAATCCGGAGAGAGTGTCGATCAGCGCATCAGTCTTGATTTCATCCATCACATCGCTTGCGATAACGGCAAGGACGCCAACCGCAGTCATCGCACAGATAAGAGCGTCAGAAATCGAAACGACGAGCCAGTAGGAAGCTTCAAACCGCTCGCCGGAGGTGTCCGATGCGATCAGAAAGAGCGGGCGAAGAAGATAGCCAGCGCACGACACGAGCAACAAACCGAACAGCACCTGCTCGACCGGCGAGTGGCGCCGCGCCCTCGCTACATCCAGCAGCATCAGGAGGCTGAGCAGGGCCAGCCCCGAATTGAGAATGATGACCCGGGCGAGTAGGTTCGGTTCCAGGAACTGATAATAGTGGAGCGGTCCAAGCGTAATCGCAGCGATCGCAAGGAGGGCACCGTAGCGAGGCCGCCGCCGATGTCGATCGGACAAACCAATCGAGAGTAGCGTTATCGCGAACAGCAGGAAGATGTTCGCCGAATATCGCAGAATTGGATTTTCAAGGGAAAACGCAAAGTAGAAAATGCCGAAGCACAGCGACCGCACCCCATAGGATAGTCCCAGCACCCATATATATTTCAGGGCGCGATTATTCCGCCATATCACCAGCAGCGCGATACAGAATATCGCAGCCATGCTCGTGTTCAGCAGCCCTATGACGTTATAATAGTTCATACACCCATCATTGGATCCGACGCTCTGGCCCGCGTTATCCGGGAGGCTGCTATAATCCCGGTAAAGGCCGAGTGAACGTCATCCCAAGCCAACGACCGCTAGGGAGATGAGCGACTGCAGCACTGAACCACCGCTACAAGGGCGCATAGCCGTCCGGCAACGGCGCGGCCCGTCTTCAGCTAAGACGGGCCGCGCCGATGTCAGATCTCCGTTCGTTCGGCGAGTATCAGAGCATCTTCAATATCGACGCCGAGATATCGGACAGTGTTCTCGATCTTTGTGTGGCCAAGCAGGATCTGGATTGCCCGGAGGTTTCCGGTGGCTTTATAGATCATCGACGCCTTCGTGCGGCGAAGTGAATGCGTGCCATATTCCGCGCGCCGTAGACCGACTGCATCAACCCGCTCATCGACGAGCCTAGCATACTGGCGCGTGCTGAGGTGCCCAGCATGATCGACACGGCTTGGAAAAGCATAGTCATGGACGGTGCCGCCGCGATGCTCGAGCCATGCCAGCAGGCTGGCTCTTACGTCAGCTGTCAGCTCGAACTGCACCGGCTTTCCGGTCTTCTGTTGAATGACGATTACTCTGGTTCGGATATCGGCTCCAGATACAATGTCGCCGATCTTGACCTTGACCCGATCGCAGCCGCGCAGCTTGCTGTCGATCACCAGGTCGAACAGCGCCTTGTCGCGGATGCGGCCTTCGCGATCGAGGAAGAAGCGTACGGCCCAAATTTGCTTCTGGGTCAGCGGTCGCTTGGTGCCGACCGTCTTTCCAGCATTCCATGCGGGCCGACATTGCATCGCGGGGTCGTACTGCAAATGTCCCATCGTTCATCTCCAAGGCCTTGATTGGCCGACGGATGAACGCGGAAATGCGCCTTGTCAGAGACAAAGCCGCCTAGCAGCTAACGACCCCATAACCGCCGTCCAGGCAGCCTTCTCAGTCACCGGATAGAGGGCGGCCGATCAGGTCTTGTCCGCCAGCTCCTGGCTTTCGGCGTAGAGGTCGAGAATGGCTGCACGCCGGCCTTCCGGAGCAACGTGCACAATCAGGGTGTCCGCGAGATCGATATCGGGGTGGTATGCGGCATTTCCGGCAAACCAGAGTGCGTCCGATAGCGCTTCCTTGTCATGCCAAGTCGTCATGACAAACCGGTCATCGGGTATCGCGCCGAAGTCGAACGTCTCCAAGACCGTCCAATCTACCGTGTCATGCCAAGCTTCGCACGCGACGCCCCATGCGATGAAGTAGAGGCATCCGCTTTCTACCAACCATGACGAAACCTCATTCTGCCAATCCCGGCTCGCCGCTTCCTCGGCAATCAAAACCGCACGGTAGGGGCGATGTTCGATGAGGGGCGGCTTGTCGCCGGGAGATAGATGCAGATAATCCAGCGCCATCGCGTCAGCTTAAGGTCGTCTCGATCCGGCGCAAGTTGAAGGCCGCCGTTGTACGATTGCAGCCAGACCCCGCACAATGCGGCGGCCCGCGCAATGCCGGCCGCGGCACGATCCCTCCTTCAAGACATCGACCGGCCGAAACCCTCAGCCCCGGCTTCACGGGCAACCCTGACAGTGGTTCCGCCGGCGTCCCCGGTCAATGTTCGCGCTCCGCCCCGATCGAGCCGTCCGCGACCGAACCGGCATCTCCGCCGGGGGCGCCTGCCTAATAGGTGCAAAAGGCGTTTCTCTGGACATATCTGCAGTCGTCGTAGCGGCGCTTGCGCTCATCTTCTTCGTATTTGCGCTTTATGTCCGCTGCGCTTTGATTTCTGCGAGCCTGATTCGAGACGTCCGCCACGATTTCATTGTGAAGTTCGTTCGATATCCAGCCCGTTACCCCGTTCACTCTGACCCACGAAAAGCCATAGGTGAATCGTCCCGAAGTCGGCCTCATGAAGGCGACTTGCAGCTTGCCCCATGTGCTGTCGGGTGCCGCGCTGAAGGATTTGCTCAGATCATACGAACAGCGGAACGAGGTGGCGGACAGCCTGCTGCAGGCAAGATTCGATATGCTGCGATGCTCATAATAGGCGATCCCCCCATAGGGAGAGGGATAAGCGACCGAGCCCGCGACTTGATTGATCTTGCCGCCGTACAGCGTCGCGAAGGTCCAGGCATGGACTTCGAGGATCTCCTTGCCGGTCGGCGCCGCCCTGCCAGCCGGCGAAGCCGAACGCGGTTTGACGCCTCTTTTCTGCGCAAGAGCCGAACCGGCTGTGCTGAACAGCAGTAGAAAAATGCAGGATATCCAAAAAAATCTGCGCATTTCGCATCCCCCCGGACGGATTTTTTCAGAGCGGGTGCAAATTTTCAATAGGACAGGATCGAAGCGGGGACGCCGGGCACCGGGAATTGTTTCGGATTGAGCATGGCCGAGCGCGAGGCCGCCAACGGGGTCGGCAATGGCCGAACCGGGCGCGGCCGCCGGTCTGTCGTCAGGCCGGCCGGTCGCCGCCGCGTTCGTCGAGCCGGAAGTGGAACATGCGGCTGGGGCCGTCTTCGGGGACGAGGTAGAGGTCGCGGCCCTCGATCGCCATGCCTTCGCCGGTATAGGGGCCGCCGCGGCCGCTCGGGCGGATCGGGCCGACCGCGCCCGCGCGCAGGGTGCGGGTGACCTTCAGCGACGGCCAGTCGATCCAGTCGACGGCGCCGCTCCACAAGGTCAGCGATCCGCCGGCGACGAGGTGGCCGTCGACGAACTTCATGTCCTGATAGCGGGTGGCGGACGGGTTCGGCACGACCCGTGGCGGCGCCCGTTTGCCGAGATCGAAGATGTAGAGCAGCCGGCTGTCCCAATTGCCCGCGACCAGCGTGTCGCCCGACGCCGCGACGAAACCGAGATGGTCGGCGACATGGATCTTGCGGCGCACCGTCAGGCTGTCCGCATCGATTTCGACCAATGTCGCGGAGCTCTTCGGCCTGTACTCGGCGACGGGCACCCAGATCGAACCGCCCGAGATCGAGATCCCGCCGGGGTGGTAGCGCGCGCCGTCGGTCAGCTCGAGCCGGCGCAGGAACCTGCCGGTGCGCCGGTCGAACGCGTGCAGCCAGGCCTTGCGCTTCGCCTCATCGACCGAGGAGACCCAGATGCGCCGATCCTCGAGCGCGAGCCCCTGGACATGGAACAGCTCGCCCTCGAGCCGGAGCGCGCCGATGAGCTCGCTATGCTCGATCGGACCGTCGAACCGGTCGGGGGCGGCGGCGGTGGACAGGCTGAGCAGCGCCAGCAGGAGCAGGGGCAGACCGGATCGGATGGTCTTGCGGATCATCTGACATGCCCCCGAGCCGAGATACACGCGGCCCATCGCAGATTTATGTGTCAGAAAAGGCAAAGCGCGATTGCAGAATTGCTTCACGCGGGACCCCGGCGCCCGCGCTAAATCGCCGTTTTTCAAAGCTTCGCTGGACTTGACCGCCCCCCGCCAAGTAAGTTTCGCGCCGTCCTGCAAGGGGAAGGATCGATGAAGCATTTTGCACGCGCCGCCGCGGTTCTCGCTCTGGCGCTCGCGCCTATCGCCGCGTGGGGGGATTCAAGCCCGCAGGTGGTGCTCGCCACCCCCGGCATGGGCGACGGCGCGATCGAGCGCTTCACGATCCGGTTCAGCGCGCCGATGGTGCCGCTGGGCGATCCGCGTGCGGCTTCGCCGGCCAAGGTCAATTGTCCGGTCGGCGGCGAGGGGCGCTGGGTCGACCAGCAGACCTTCGTCCATGAATTCGCGACCCCGCTCCCCGGCGGCACGGTGTGCGAATTCGAGCTCAACGAGAAACTGAAGAGCCTGTCGGGCTATGCGGTCACCGGATCGCGCAGCTTCAAGGTCGATGCCGGCGGGCCGACGGTGAAGGGCATGCTGCCGAGCCGCTACGGCGGGCAGATCGAGGAGGATCAGGTCTTCCTGATCGGCACCAACATGCCGGCGACACGCCAGTCGATCGCGGCCGGTGCCTATTGCGCGGTCGAGGGGCTGGGCGAGAAGATTCCGGTCGAGGTGCTCGACGCCGAGCTGCCCGGCAAGCTGATCAAGGACCTGAACCCCGAACGCTGGGAGGTTCGCAACTTCCTGACCGACTCCGGCATTGCCGAGAAGCTGCCCGAGGATGCCGGCGACCGCGCCAAGGCGCTGGCGAGCGTGGTCGCGGTCAAGTGCGGCCGTCCGCTGCCGCCGGGACGCGACGTCGCGCTGGTATGGGGCGCGGACATTGCGGGCGCGGGCGGCAAGACCGCGGGGGCCGAGCAGCGTTTCGACTTCACCGTGCGCAAGCCGTTCACCGCGCGCTTCGAATGTTCGCGCGTCAACCCGCAGGCGGGCTGCTCGCCGGTGCAGGAGGCGTGGGTGCGCTTCAGTGCGCGGGTGCCCAAGGAGCTGGCCGAGCAGGTGCGGATCGAGCTGCCCGACGGCAAGAAGCTGACGCCCGAATTGTCGGACGACGACAAGCGCGCCAACACGGTCAGCGATTTGAAGTTCAAGGCGCCGCTGCCGGCGTCGACCACGGCGAAGCTGGTGCTTCCGGCCGGGGTGAAGGACGAGAGCGGGCGCGTGCTCGCCAATGCCGAGCGCTTCCCGCTGGAGGTGCGCTTCGACGAGGCACCGCCGCTGGTGAAGTTCGCCGCGCCGTTCGGGATCATCGAGGCGGAGGAGGGCGGCATCCTGCCCGTCACCGTGCGCAACGTCGAAGCCTCGCTGCAGGGCAAGGGGCTCTCCGTGGCCGGCCAGCATATGCGCGTCGACGCGTCGGACGGTGTGATCGCCAAATGGCTGCGCACCATCGGCAATGCCGACGACTATAAGGTCGATGAGGTCAAACGCGGCGAGGAGACGATCCGCATCAATCAGACCGGTGCCAAGTCGATCCTGCCGCAAGGCCTCGGCACCGCACTCCAGCCGATCGCGCTGCCGGGCAAGGGCAAGGAGTTCGAGGTCGTCGGAATCCCGCTCAAAAAGCCCGGATTCTATGTCGTCGAGCTGTCCTCGCCGCAGCTCGGCCAGGCGCTGCTCGGCCGCAACGCGCCGCGCTATGTCGCGGCGGGCGCGCTGGTCACCAACATGGCGGTGCATTTCAAATGGGGCCGCGAGGGCTCGCTCGCCTGGGTGACGTCGCTCGACAGCGGCAAGCCGGTGTCGGGCGCCGCGGTGCAGGTCACCGACAGCTGCACCGGCGCGGCGCTGGCCAAGGGCACCACCGACGATATGGGCCGCCTGACGGTCAAGCAGGGCATCCCCGAGCCGCAGAGCTGGGGCAATTGCGAGGACGCCAGCTCGCACCCGCTGATGGTGTCGGCGCGCAAGGGCGACGATATGAGCTTCACGCTGACCGCGTGGGGCGAAGGCATCCGGCCTTACGATTTCGACCTGCGCTATGGCTATGAGGCCGCGGGCGAGATCGTCCACACCGTGTTCGACCGCGCGCTGGTGCGCCAGGGCGAGGCGGTCAACATGAAGCACATCCTGCGCCGCCCGGTGGCGCAGGGCTTCGTGACGCCGGCGGGCTTCACCGGCAAATTGAAGCTGAGCCATCGCGGATCGGACACCAGCTTCGAGCTGCCGGTCACGGTCGATGCCTCGGGCACCGGCGAGACGCAGTGGAACGTGCCGCAGGGCGCGCCGATGGGCGATTACGACCTGCAGTTCGTCGGGCCCGGCAAGGACGGGGCCGAGCAGACGATCTG